>Ga0209749_1000034_pt1 | contig 274630 bp, 247 predicted proteins | sample EPASupsiteSAE347_FD_187267 | JGI IMG/M metagenome (GOLD analysis project Ga0209749, IMG submission 187267) | Bioremediated contaminated groundwater from EPA Superfund site, New Mexico - Sample SAE3-47 (SPAdes) (version 2) | ecosystem: Environmental > Aquatic > Deep subsurface > Groundwater >... | reverse complement strand
CCGTAGGACATGGTGGGTTCCTCCTGGAATGTTTGGTGTTGGCGCTTCAAACACTACCAGAAACCCACTGTGTCCTCTCAATTTTTACCTCCAAATTAACTTGGTGCACTTTGAACTAGAATCTACCCCTGATGGCAGCCATTCTCAAGAAAAGGCTGAAAATAGAGGCCAGCCTCTACACAATTCTACCGATTTTGAGCGTGTCTGTTTTTGGAAGAACAGAGTTAAACCAGCTGCTTACATTTTTTGATTACAAAAACAAGACAGCGGCAAAAAACTAAGCAGCTGATATTATTCTGAAATTATTCCTGAAACTAATGATGCCAGATATGACCTGAACCTGGCGGTACCGAATTTCTTTGGTGTTTCCTTAACTGCCGGATCGAACGAGACCTTGTACTGATCCGGTCCTTCAAACTCATATTTCATCTGCCTTAGCGCCTCAGCACCCGCAGCGTAAGCATATGCTGATTCCTGGTGTTACGTTTGTTTTGCACAACAACGGCCTGTTCAGGCACCTGCAGATTTTTAGTTAGATGCTGTTGCAGAACACTCACCTGCTTTTGTCCGTTCCGCCCGCTCTGCTCAATCAGGAAGCGGTAGCTGTCCTGTCCCCCCGGCAGTTTTTTGATAACGTCAAGGGCTGTGCTGCTTTCCGGCGAGAGTGCGCTTTCTTTATCAAGCGTAATCGGCGGGAATAACGCACTGGTCTTAAACTTCAAAACAACTGGTTGTTCCAGTACCTGTTCAAGCTGCCGGGTCAGCAGCAGTAACTCATCACTGCCCACCGGCCAATCCCGCTGCAGAGTTGCGGTTACTTCAAGCGGTTGTTTGCCGCTGGAAAAGGCGAGCCGGAGATCTGTCAGGGGAAAGGGTGCAAGGGCCGAACCAAGCAGTTGTTCTGCCTTGTCAGCCATCCTGGCAGCCTTTGCGCTGATCTCCAACACCGTATCCTCCCTTGGCGTTGCATCCTTGCCAGGGGCAAATGCTGCTGCTTCATGCTGTTCCGGCAACAGACCCGATGCCACCAGCACCTGCTCCAGATGGAACTCAGCCGGTTTGTTCAAACTCTTTTTCAGCTCGGCTGCTATGGTCTGTTCAATCGTTTTCTCAAAATAGTCAACGGTGTTAATGGTTGCCCTGACATTGATACGATCCTTTACCTGCTTGTATGAATAGCTGGTCATGCGGGAAAGCTCGTCTTTGTTGAGATGCTTTTTTAATACCAGTTCAATCTTCTTCCTGGTGTTTACCTTCTGGATATCCACCACCAGGGTGTAGATCAGGGGGATCGAGATCAGAGCCAACAGCCCGCCAATCACCAGCAGACGTGTTCGCTGCGAATACTGGATGGTCTCCACATGGCTGGTACGGAAGCCCATGATAAAGAAAACCAGATCCGAGGTGAGCACAATCGCCACAAAGTTGGTGAAGAAGAGCAGGAACCCCCCCAGCCCCAGCATGATTTGTCCGGTGCCCAGACCGTAACCGGCAACGCTTAGGGGAGGGATGACCGCCGTGGCCACCGCCACCCCGGTGGCAGTTATCAAATAGTTGCGCTTGGTGCAGAGCGCCACTGCGCCGACAATACCGGACAGCATGGCAATAAAGAGGTCGTAGATGTTGGGCCGCACACGGGCGAGGATCTCGCTGGTAGGTTCCTTGAGCGGGGAGAGCAGGGTGACGAAGGCGGTCACCAGGATGGTCAGCATAACGCTGATGGCGATGGTGCGGAAGGCCCGCTGGGCCAGGGGCAGATCGCCGATGGTCAGGGCCAGCCCGGAGGAGATAATCGGCCCCATCAAGGGCGAGATCAGCATGGCGCCGATTACCACTGCCACGCTGTTGGTCAACAGACCCAACAGGGCGATCAGGCCGGCCATCAGCAGCATCAGGTAGTAAATCCAGGAACGCTCAACCCCGGATGCCACATCTCTGATAATCCCTTGATGGTTGACCATCTCGGTTTTGATCGCCAGGTAGTCCTTCAGTTTTTTGAACCGGTATCTGATCTGAGCATTCATATCGGTATGGACGCCTCCCGTCTTTGCCTCAAAACGCCGAATCCCAACGTTTGCTCAGCCGGATGGCCGAATTGATCAATCCTACCATGCTGTAGGTCTGTACAAAGTTACCCCATTGCTCGCCGCTGCGGGGGTCAATATGCTCTGCCAGCAGACCCAGCCGGTTGCGCCTTTTCAGCAGGTTTTCAAATAGAGAGCGGGCCTCGTCCATCCTGCCCAAGGCTGCCAGGGCATGGATGTACCAGAAAGTGCAGACCAGGAAGGCGTTCTCCGGTTCGCCGAAGTCATCGGCTTCCACATAGCGGTACACGTAGTCACCCCGTTTCAATTCCTTTTCAATGGCGGCAACGGTGGAGGCAAAGCAGGGATCATCGGCAGAAAGAAATCCGACATCGTGCAGCAGCAACAGGCTGGCATCCATGCTGTCTCCTTCAAACGATGCAACAAAGGCCTGTTTTTCCTCATTCCAGGCCCGTTGATAGATCACGGTATACATCTGGTCGGCGTGGGAACGCCAGTAAGCTGCCCTCTCTTGTAATGCAAGACGGTCGGCAATCAGGGCCAGACGGTCGCAGGCAGCCCAGCACATCACGCTGGAAAAGGTGTGGACACGGGCAGTACCGCGTAGCTCCCACAGACCGGCATCAGGCTGGTCGTAGACTTGTACTGCTGTCTCGCCCAGGGACTCAAGCCGCTGAAACAGGGCACTATCTCCGCAACGCAGCAGTCGCCGGTCAAAGAAGATATGGGTTACCGCAAGAATGGCGGAGCCGTAGACATCGTGCTGAATCTGTTCAAAGGCCTGATTGCCTCGTCGTACCGGTCCCATGCCGCGGTAGCCGGGCAGGGTCTCCACGATCTGTTCCTCCAGCCGGGCCTTGCCGTCAATGCCGTAGACCGGCTGAAGCCGTCCCCCCGGAGCGCTGGCCGATATATTGGCCAGATAGCCCAAATAGCGTTCCATGGTCTTGGTGGCTCCCAGACGGTTCAGGGCATTGACTACAAAGTAGGAATCCCTCAGCCAGCAGAAACGATAATCCCAGTTGCGGACCGTGTTGGCCGCTTCGGGAATTGAGGTGGTCATGGCGGCAATAATGGCGCCGGTATCGTCGTAGGTGTTCAGCTTTAAGGTAATGGCAGCTCGGATCACCTCATCCTGCCATTCAAAGGGGATGCCCAAGTCACGCACCCATTCATGCCAGTAGGCAGTGGTCTCGTCCAGGAAACGGCTGGCAAGGTCTCTGATAGAACTTGGGATGGTTTCATCAGCGCCGAAGATCATGGTAACGCTGTCATCCAGAAAAAACGGTTGCTCCTGCAGCAGCGTGGTGATGGAGGCATCAGTGGTCAAGCGCATTGTCCAGCCGGAGGAAAGGTAGCGGATATGATGGCTGCCGTAGGTGACCGGACAGCGTTCCCGGCCATAGTCTGCGGCTGGTCGCACCACCAGCCTGATGCGGGGGCTCCCCTGCATTCTTTTGATCTGACGAATCAGCATGACCGGGGTGAACATCCTGCCAAACTGACGGAAACGTGGGGCAAAATCGGTTATTTCCACCACGGCCCCAGAGGCGTCGGTCATGCGTGTCACCAGTACCGCCGTATTGGGCAGGTACTGCTGCTCAACACTGATCTGTTCCACCAGCTCGACACTGCAGTAGCCGTACCCGTCCTGATCTGTGTGCTCCTTGAGCAGAGAACAAAAAACCGGATCAGCATCGAAGCGGGGCATGCAGCACCAGACAATCTCAGCCTGCTGATCTATCAGGGCACCGATGGCACCGTTGCCGATCAGTCCCAGATCAATACTGTTATGCATGGCTACTCCTCCACTTTTTTGTCGCTGCAGGAACAGTTTTCTCTTGCAGCAAGCTGATCTGTGCTCTTGCTTTCAAGCCAGGCTCCTGATCTTTCCAGTTCGTCCACCGTACTTTTTTCCCAGAGCGGTTCGCCGCTGAAATAGGCGGCCCGGCCAAGCATATGGGCTGCCACCGGCGCGGTCAGCAGGGTAAAGGCAATGATAGCCACCACCTTGCCGGTAACTGCGGTGCTGGCAAAGTAAAGCGCTACTGCAGCCAGAATACAGCTTGCCCCTAGGGTTGATGCCTTGGATGCGGCAGAGAGACGCATGTAGATGTCCGGCATCCGAACCACGCCAAGAGCCGCCACCAGGGCAAAAAAGGTGCCGGCAAACAACAACAGGGCTATCACGGTATCACGCATTGCTCCCCCGTTTGTGCAGATAGTAGGCAAAGGCCACGGTGCCCAGAAAGGTTATCAGGGCCAGCACGACAGCAGCATCAAGGTAGGATGGCTGGTTGCTGGCAACGGAGTAGACCGCTGAAATTGCAATAATAAAGGTGGCCATCAGGTCAAGGGCGACCACCCGGTCAGGCAGGCTGGGACCACGCACCACCCGGATAAAGGTAAGCAGCATCCCCATTCCCAGGAGCGGCAGAATGATCCAGGATATATAGCTTGCAAGGGTCACTGGACAATCTCCCGTATCCGTTGTTCAAAGCCCTGTTTGATCTCCTGCACCAGTTGCTGCGGATCATCAATATACATGGCATGCACATAAAGAGTTCTGCGGTCTTCAGACACATGCAGACTCAAGGTACCCGGCGTCAGGGTAATACAGGTGGCCAGCAGGGTGATCTGCAGGTCGCTTTCCAGGTCAAGGGGAACAGCAACAATCCCCGGTTTCATATAATCCCGGGGGGTCAGCACATCGTAGGCAACCCGCAGGTTGGCCACCACCATCTCTTTGATAAAGTAGGGGATAAAGCTTGCTATGGCCAGCAGGCGGCGGTGGTAAGAGGCGGTTTGACGGTCGCGGCGGCCGATCCAGATTACAAAGAAACCGAACAGGAATCCGGTGGCAAAACCTCCGGCATGAAAGGAGTCGGTCAGGGCCATCCAGGCCAGTGCCAGCATAATATTGGCCAGAAAGGCGGTCATCGCATTACCCCAAGCACAGCCTTGATATACGCGTCATTGTGTACGAGCTGTTCTGCAGCAGTACGACAGAGCCTGAACAGAGGTTCCGGCAGCAGTCCTGCCAGCAGGGAAACCAGGGCAAGCAGCAGGGCGGGAATCAGCATCTGATTACGGCGAACCGGCACCAGGCGACGCAGTTCTGCAGCATCTGCGGGGCGATTCTTCCAGAATATCTCAACCCAGGCAGTGACCAGGTAATAGAGGGTCAGTACGCTGACACCCAGTGCTACCGCAACCAGCAGATACTGTTTGCCCTGCAGACCGGCCTGCACAAGGGCCAGTTTGCCCCAGAAGCCGGATAGGGGGGGGATGCCTGCCACAGAAAGTGCAGGCATCAGAAAAAGGACCGCCAGCAGGGGATAGCGCCGGTACAGGCCGCCAAGCTCTTTCAGGACAGTCGTGCCGGTCATCCGGGCAATCAGTCCGGTGGTCAGGAACAGGGTGGATTTGGCAGCCATGATATGCAGCATGAAAAAGATACTGCCGGCCAGGGCCAGAGGTGTCATTAACCCCAGCCCCATCAGCAGGTAGCCGATCTGGCTGATCACGCAAAAGGAGAGCAGCCGCCTCAGCTCCGGCTGGGCGATCGCCCCCAGGGCACCAAACAGCATGGTCAGTCCTGCCGCCCCCAGAATCAACGGTTGGCCGGCAATGGTTTCCTGAGGAAAGATCAGGGTAAAGACCCGGATCAGTACGTAGATCCCCACCTTGGACAGCAGCGCCGAAAAGATGGTGATCACCGCAATTGGCGGCGTATGGTAGGAGGCAGGCAGCCAGAAATAGAACGGAAACACGGCTGCCTTGATACTGAAGGCACAGAACAGCAGGGCTGCAACCACCGGTACCGTGCCGGTGTGGGGGATTTCCTGTAATCTGATGGCAAGATGGGCCATGTTCAAGGTGCCGGTCACGCCGTACAACAGGCCGATGCCGGCCAGCAGGAAAGCCGAGGCGATCAGGTTCAGGGCCACATATTTGATGGCCCCTTCCATCTGCTCCCGTTTGCCACCCAGGGCAAGCAGCACAAAAGAGGCTATCAGCATCACCTCAAACCAGACATACAGGTTAAACAGGTCACCGGTTAAAAATGAGCCGCAGATCCCCAGCAGCAATACCTGCAACAGCGGGTGATACCCCCGTGATTCCTGCTCTGCATCTGCATCTGCCAGTGAATAAACCGTGACGCAGAGTCCTAGCAGCCCGGTTGCAAGCAGCATCAGGGCGCTGAAGGTATCTGCCACCAGGGTAATGCCGAACGGCGCTGGCCAGTTGCCGGCCTGGGCGCTAAGAATACCCTGTTGCTGCACCTGCAAGAGGATGCTGCTGCCCACGACAGTCAGCAGTGTTGTGGAGCCGATACCCAGCCAGCGCTGGACTGTCCGGCGGTTCCAGGCCAACAGCCCCAGTACTGCCGTGGCAAGTGGTATGATCAAGGGCAAGAACAGGATGTTTTTCATGAAGATTCCCCTTGCTCCTTGTTCTCTGTGGTCATCTCATCCTGATCATCGCTGCCCACGGTCTGATAGACCCGCTTGATCAGCACCAAGGCAAAGGCCTGCACACCAAAACCGATCACAATGGCGGTCAGAATCAACGCCTGGGGTACCGGATCAGCAACCGGCAGGGATGACAAAACACCATCAGCCGGAACATGGGGAGGTCTGCCACGGGTCAGGCGTCCCACGGTAAAGATCAGCAGGTTTGCCGCATTGCCCAGCAGCGCCAGACCAAAGATCATCTTGACGATGCTACGACGCACCATCAGGTACATGCCTGCGGCATACAGTCCACCTATGACCACCGCCAGCATGCTTTCCACGTTAGTTCTCCTCCATCAGGGTAAAGATGATCAGCAGCGACATGCCTGCCACCAGCAAGTAAACCCCCAGATCAAACAGCAGCGGGGTACCGGCATGGCCTATCACCGGCGCCGGAACTGCACTCCAGAGTGCGGTCAGAAACGGCAGCCCGGCCAGCAGCGGCAGAAGCCCGCTTGTCAGTGCGATCAGCAGTCCCGTTGCCACCAGTTGCAGTGGGGCTACCCGTAACATTCTGCGTCCCTCTTTTTCACCATGTGCCAGGGTATACAGGGCAAAGGCAGCAGCAACCACCAGACCACCCACAAAACCACCCCCCGGCTCATTATGCCCCCGTAACAGCAGAAACAGGGAAAAGAGCAGCATCAGCGGCAAGAGCAGACGGATGGCAGTGGCAAGGATAAGTGAATGCATCAGTCTGTCCCTCCCTTGCCGGAACGTGGCTTTAACATGGCATAAACCCCCAGGGCTGCCACTGCCAGCACCGTGATTTCGCCAAGGGTATCCAGAGCGCGGAAATCCACCAGAATCACATTAACCACATTGCGGCCATGACCGGCCGGCAGACTCTGTTCCATAAACCAGCTGCTTAGTGATGGAATCAGCGGTTGCGATACAGCCCGCCAGACCAGCAAGGTCATGACGCTGCCGATCCCGAGGGCAACGACCATATCCCTCAGCCGTGATCTGGTACTGGAAAGCAGGGCAAACCGGGGTAGTTTGTGCAGTACCAGCACAAACAGGATGATTGAAAGGGTCTCAATGCAGAACTGGGTCATTGCCAGATCAGGGGCGCCAAAGAGGATGTAGATCAAGGCAACGCCATAGCCCACCACTCCCAGGGCTGCCACTGCAGCCAGGCGGGAATCGGTCATGGTGGCCATCAGTGCACCGGAGAGGATTATCAACGCTGTCAGCCACTCATGCAGACTGCCATCCGGTTTGGGCAGATGCAGTGTGCCGGTGCTGCTGCTGAACAGGGTTGCAGCCATCAGGGCAACCGCTGTACCGGTTACGGTCATCAGGTAGTAACGCAGACGGCCATTCTGTAGATAACGGGTTATCATTCCGGCAAACCCGGGCAGACCAGCCAGCAGCAGATCATACAGCTGTTCAGTATCCCAGCGCGATGCTTGTCCCTGTAGCTGAATTTTTTTGCGCAGGCTGAACAGCGCCAGACCAGACCCCAGGGTGATGATACTGAGCAGTGCCACCGGATTAAAACCGTGCCAGAGTGCCAGTTCAACCGGTACCGGACTGCCTGCAACCTGGGCAACAGCCGGAGCCACCAGCAGACTGCAAGAGACAGCGGGGAAAAATCCGATCAGAAGTCCCAGCAGGGCAGGGATCAGGGGCGGCAGCCAGAGCCGCAGATCCACCTGATGGGGGTGCAGTGCGGTATCCTTGACTGTTCCGTAGAAGGGGAGGTAGCCAGCCAGCAGCGCAGCAGCCACGGTCAGGCTGTTACCCAGAAACGCCACTGCAGTAACCAGCCACGGAGAAAAAGGAGCATGCAGGGTGGCCTCGTAGAACAGCTCTTTGGCAATAAAACCGGCCAGTGGCAGCATACCGGCCATGGAAAGCGCTGCCAATCCAGCTGCCAGAGCCACCTGCGGCATGCTCTGCCCCAGCCCTCCCAGACGTCTGATGTCGCGGGTGCCGGAGCCGTGGTCAACTGCGCCTGCAGTCAGAAACAACGAGCTTTTGTACAGTGCATGTACTGCCAGCAGCAGCATGGCGGCAGTTGTGGCAAGCGGGGTACCCAATCCCAACAGCAGGGTCAGCATGCCCAGGGCGCTGACCGTGGTCCAGGCCAGGATCTGTTTCAGGTCAGTGCGCCGCATCGCCTTAACAGCACCCAGCAGCAGGGTGATGCCGCCAACACAGGTCAGGCAGACCGTCCAGCTCTCAGTCCCTCCCAGTACGGGTGAAAACCGTGCCAGCAGGAAGATTCCCAGTTTGACCATGGTGGCGGAATGCAGGTAGGCGCTGACCGGCGTTGGAGCAGCCATGGCACCGGGCAGCCAGAACTGGAACGGGAATTGGGCGGATTTGGTAAAGGCCCCGGCCAGCACCAGCAGCAGGATCGGCAGGTACAGGTTGTGGTTGCGCAGCAGATCCCCACTGTTCAGAATTGTTGTCAGATCACTGCTGCCAACACTCTGACCCAGCAGAATGACCCCTGCCAGCAGCGCCAGTCCGCCTGCACCGGTTACCAGCAAGGCCTGAAACGCAGCACGGCGGGAAGCTTCCTGCTGGTAGTCAAAACCGATCAAAAGAAACGAGCAGAGCCCGGTCAGCTCCCAGAAGATGAACAGGGTAATCAGATCACCGGCCAGCACCGTGCCCAGCATGGCAGCCATAAAAGCCAGTATAAAGCCGTTGAAACGCCCCCAATGGGGATGACCATGCAGATAGGATGAGGCGTACAGCAGCACCAGCGCGCCGATGCCAGTGATCAGCAGCGCAAAGAGTAGTCCCAGACCGTCCAGACGAAAGGAGAGTGCGATGCCAAGTGAAGGAAGCCAGGCAAACGACGCCTGCAGGGTCTGGCCTGAGGCAACAGGGCCGATCTGCAGTACAAACCAGCCAAAAAGGCCCAGTGGTATGGCAAGTAACAGAGCTAGTAGCATAATTGATTGCAGACCGGCCTGTTTTCAAGGCCGGTCTGAGGGTATAAACTATAGCTTGTTTTTAGTGATCTTCAAGCCAAGCCGGTCATTAATGGGTAAAATACTTCGCATTCAGAAACAGATGGGCAACGATACTGGCGGCATAGCCCAGGGCAATGGCCCAGGTCCATTTCAGGTGGGCTCCAAAGGTGTAGACACCACGGGCTGAGCCCATCAGTGCTACCCCGGCGGCAGAGCCGATGGAGAGCAGGCTGCCGCCAACTCCGGCGGTCAGGGTTACCAGCAGCCACTGGCCGTGGGACATCTGGGGATCCATGGTCAGCACTGCAAACATGACCGGGATGTTGTCAATAATGGCGGAGAGGATCCCCACCAGTACGTTGGCCGTGGTATGGCCCAGTCCGTTGTACATGAGGTTTGAGGTTACGGCCAGATAGCCGAACTGTCCCAGACCTCCTACACAGAGGATAACCCCGTAGAAGAACAACAGGGTATCCCATTCTGCCTTGGCAATCTTGCGGAACAGGTCAAAGGTCTCATGCTGATGGCCGGTCACGTCCAGCGGGTTGTCGCCGGACAGCAGACGATGTTCTTTCTTCTTCAACCAGTAGGAGAAGAAAGAAAGATAGCCCAACCCCAGCATCATCCCCACTGCCGGGGGCAGGTGCAGAAAATTATGGAACGATACCGCCGTGACAATGGTTGCCAGAAACAGGGCCATGATCCTTTTTGCCCCCAGTTTCATGCTGACCGCTTCGTCTGAAACCGACGGTTTCTCCTTGGGTACGGCCATGCTCATCAGGCCTGCTGGTATGATCCAGTTGATCACTGAGGGGATAAAGATGGCAAAGAATTCAAAAAAATCAACCTTGCCCTTTTGCCAGACCATCAGGGTGGTAATGTCACCAAAGGGGGAAAAGGCGCCGCCTGCATTGGCAGCCACCACAATATTAATACATGCCACCACCACAAAACGGGTGTTGCTGCCGCCAACAGCCATGGCAACTGCCCCCATCAGCAGGGCTGTGGTCAGGTTATCAGCCACCGGCGAGATAAAGAAGGCCAGCAGGCCGGTCATCCAGAACACGGTACGCAACGTAAAACCTTTGTTAACCAGCCAGGATCGTAGGGCACGAAAGGCATTGCGTTCTTCCAGTGCATTGATGTAGGTCATGGCTGCCAATAGAAACAGGAACAGCTCGGCATACTCGGTCAGGTTGTGCATGATGGCGCTATGGGCATGATCCGGTCTGCCCAGGGCTTGGTAGGAAATGGCTACCAGTACCCAGATAATTCCGGCAGCCACGATAACCGGCTTGCTTTTGCGCAGGTGCAGCTTTTCTTCCATAATGACCAGTCCATAGGCTGCCACAAACAATACCAGGGCAAAGATCCCCATACCGGTGCCGGTCAAGTTCTGAACCTCTCCAGCCGTTACGGATGCTGCTGCCGGTATGGCTGGCGTAAGCAGTAACAGTACTGCCAGGCAGATATTTTTCATGTAGGTATTCCCTTTCAATTCAGGTGTCAGGTAGCGTCACAACTTTAAAAATACGCCGCTCAGACAGTGATGTCCGTGGGCCAGCGTCGGATAATCACGGCAGATATCCGGTTTGGTCTCATTGATCATGCAGCCCTTGCGTTGTTCATCCAGCTGCAGCAGAAACGGGCAGGGGTCCAACAGTTGCTTGGTCTCTGGGTCAACCCAGATCCAGCCCAAGCGGTTGACCCTGCTTAGCAGATCTTCCCGTCCCTCGTGCTGCCAGCGGGCCAGATCCCGTGCTGACGCATGCAGGTGTCCCCCAAATGATTCACAGCAGCGACCACAACAGAGACAACCGGTCTGTTCTGTCTGCGCGTGATGGAAATGAGTCTGCAGCCATTGACGCAGTGCTTCAAACATACCTCCCCCCTCTCTGGCGCTGGGCCGTGAGACGAAGATACGAAAAAGGTCAAAATGTGGTGTGGGGTATCAGAAACGGTCAGGCAGGTGGAGCACGTCCGTGGGAGGGGAAACAGTGCTGATCAACAGCAGGAGTGAGGGGAGCAGCAACAGCATAGTTGCGGGTGGGTGATGGAGCAGGCGAGGCGGACGCAGCAGTAAACTGGCGCTGCAGCGAGATACGGCGGTTGGATTTGATGGTGCAGGTGGTGGAAACCGGGCATTCATAGGTAAAGTTCGTGACCTTGTCCGTTGAAAAGGACAAGGGTGAGATCAGCATCAAGACCGTGATCAGGGTCTGGGCCAGGCGCCGCAGCGATATCAGGCAGGTGATTTTTTTCATGGTGGTGCCTTTCGACCAGCCGGTAAGGCTTGACTGGTCGAAAGGAGACTCTTTCCTAGTGAAACAGTTTGTACTGTACGATGTATGCGGCAATACCGCCAAAGTAGCCCACCAGGGCCAGACCGCTGATCCGCTTTACGTACCAGAAGAAGTGGATTTTTTCCAGGCCCATGGCAGCCACACCTGCTGCAGAGCCGATAATCAGGATAGAGCCGCCGGTTCCGGCACAGTAGGCCATGAATTCCCACAGAAAACTGTCCGGCGGATACTGAGCCAGGCTGTACATCCCCATTGAGGCAGCCACGATCGGTACGTTATCCACAATGGCGCTGACCATGCCGATGATGGTCACAATCACGTCCTCACGCCCCACAGCCTGGTTCAGCCATTTAGCCAGGTTGCTCAGAATATGGGTATGTTCAAGGGTGGCCACGGCAAGCAGGATGCCAATAAAGAAGACAATTGAACTCATATCAATATGTTTCAAGGCCCGCACCAGTGTCAGGTGTTCCTTGTGTTCATCCTCTTTCTTACTGTGCAGCAGTTCACCCACCAGCCAAAGGATGCCCAGACCGAACAGGATCCCCATAAATGGCGGTAGATGGGTCACGGTCTTAAAGATCGGGACTGCCACCAGAATGCCAATCCCCATGGTAAACATCAGGTTCTGCTCAAAGGGGGTGGTCTTTGGATGGGGTCCGTGACCAGACCCATGTACTGAGGCCGGGCTGACCACTTCCCGTCCCCTCAGGATATAGCTGGTAATGGCCAGCGGTACCAGCATATTGATCATGGAAGGGATAAAGACCCCTTTCATGATTTCCAGGGTGGTGATCTGTCCGCCGATCCAGAGCATGGTGGTGGTGACGTCGCCGATTGGTGACCAGGCACCACCGGCGTTGGCGGCAATCACGATGATTCCGGCAAAGAAGAGCCGGTCATCATGTTTGTCCAGCAGCTTTTTGATCAAGGAGATCATGACAATGGTGGTGGTCAGGTTGTCCAGCACCGAGCTGAGGAAAAAGGTTACAAAACCGATCAACCACATCAGGGTAGAAAGTTTGGTGGTCTTGATCCGGGAGGTGATCACCTCAAAGCCGTTGTGGGCATCCACCACCTCTACAATGGTCATGGCACCCATCAGAAAGAAGACGATCTGGGCCGTGGCTGCCAGAGACTCATTCAGCTGATGCCCCACCAGATGGTGATCCCCGGTAAACAGTGCATAGATGGTCCAGAGAAGACCGGCGCCGATCAGCGCTGAGGCAGATTTATTGACCTTGATGGGATGTTCAAGGGCAATGGCAGCATAGGCGATTATGAACACAACAATAAGCATGGTCAGCATGATGATCTCTCCGGAACACACTAATTTGATTGCAACCGTGACTCACACCGGCATCAGCAGGAAGGGGGCCGAGACTGGGTGGTGTGCGGTTGTTGTCCGCTATTTTTTGAAGTAACGGAATATCTCCAGATCGCCAATACAGCCGGTTGGAGCATCTGGGTTTTCAGGATCAGCTGGTGGATTTCTTAAGGCGTCAGCGATAATCATGCCGCCGATGGCGCCATACAGCAGCGCTGCAGCGCCGCCTGTCAGAAGAATTTTTGTGTCAGTGCCGATACCAACTCCGGTAAAGAGCAGACCGGTTGCCAGGCCGACAAACCCCAGAATAATGGCGCCCAGTTTTCTGCTGCCGGTTTTCTGCGCTGCCCATCCGCCAACAGCCCAGGACATCATGGAATAGACAGCAAAACCGCCCAGGCCCCAGCGGGCTGAAAAATCATCCATAATACCGCTAAAGGAAAGGGCTGTTGGTATGATGGTGGAGGTAAGGCTTAAACCGGCAAAACTACTGAGCATTACTGCACCAACAGAACGGAACCTGATGCCCATGATAAACTTGAGAATCCCTGCGTTAAAGCTGCGGATGGTTTTCAGGATCATGTTTTCTTTGTTCTCCATGGTTGTTGCCGAATCGTGCATACCATACCTCCTTTATCAGAAGACTGCCATGTTAAAAAGAGCGGCTGCCGTGGTAGCGACAGCCGCTTATCTCAGTGCATTGAAACCATTAACCGCCTGTTAATGACCGGCTGAAGGAGGAGTAACCAGCTTGCCTGGGTAGCGCAGACTGCCCACCAGGTCCTGAATCTCTTGCGGAGGCTCAGGGGTCATCTTGCCTACCACATACATCACCACAAAGTTAAGCACTGCGCCAACGGCGCCGATACCTTCCGGCGAAATACCTAACCACCAGTGTTGGGCATTGTTCATGGCTGGATTGACAAACTTGAAGTAGCTGATGTAGCTGGCAACAAAGATGATACCAACAATCATGCCGGCCATGGCCCCTTCCTTGTTGGCCTTTTTGTTAAAGATACCCATCAGGATGCAGGGGAAGAAAGAGGCTGCTGCCAGACCAAAGGCAAAGGCCACCACCTGGGCCACAAATCCGGGCGGGTAGATGCCGAACAGACCGGCAATACAGACCGCCACACCGGCTGCGCCACGGGCCCACCATAATTCAGCTGATTCAGACATGCCCGGTGTAATAATACCCTTCATCAAATCGTGGGATATGGCGGCCGAGATAACCAGCAACAGTCCGGCCGCAGTGGAGAGTGCGGCAGCCAGACCACCGGCTCCGATCAGACCAACCACCCAGTTGGGCAGCTTGGCGATTTCAGGGTTGGCCAACACCATGATGTCCTGGTCAATCTTGACTTCGTTCTTGCTCTTGGGGTCATCCCACTTACCTTTGGCAATCTGCATGATGCCGTCGCCGTTTTTGTCCTTCCAGGCAACCAGCTTGGTTTTTTCCCAGTTCTTAAACCAGGAAGGGGCTGCTTCATATTTGACGTTGTGTACTGATTTTACAAAGTTGGTGCGGGCAAACACGGCGATTGCCGGAGCGGTGGTATAGAGCAGGGCAATGAAGAACAGTGCCCAGCCGGCGGAAGAACGGGCATCGCGCATCTTGGGTACGGTAAAGAAACGGATCAGGATGTGGGGCAGACCGGCAGTACCGATCATCAGCGACATGGTGATGAACCAGACGTCGATCCTGGGGCGTGCGCCATTGGTATAGGCACTAAACCCAAGGTCTTTCTGGATGTTGTTCAAGACATCCAGCATATATTTACCCTGGGTCGTTACATCATTTAAGCGGGCTGCACCATCAGCGGAGATTGTTGAACCCATGCCCAGTTGGGGAATCGGGTTGCCGGTCAACTGCATGGAGATAAAGATAGCCGGAATCAGATAGGCTATGATCAGAACCACATACTGGGCCACCTGGGTGTAGGTGATCCCTTTCATGCCGCCCAGGGTGGCATAGAAGAAGACCAGGGCCATGCCGATGATAACCCCCTGGTTGATACTGACACCCATGAAACGGGAGAACACCACACCAACACCACGCATCTGGCCGGCCACGTAGGTAAAGGAGACAAAGATGGCGCAGACCAGTGCAATGACCCTGATGCTGTTGGAATAATAGCGGTCAGCCATGAACTGGGGGATGGTGAATTTACCGTATTTGCGCAGATACGGTCCAAACAGCATGGCCAAAAGCACATAGCCGCCGGTCCAGCCCATCAGGTAAAAGGATCCGTCCCGTCCCATGAATGAGATCAGGCCGGCCATGGAGATAAAGGAGGCGGCTGACATCCAGTCGGCGCCGGTTGCCATACCGTTCAGGATGGCAGGTACGGATTGCTCTGCAGCATAGAAGTCACCGGTTGATTTGGCCCGGGTAGCATAGGCGATGTAGATGTACAGGGCAAAACTTAAGCCTGTCAGAATCCAGGTCCAGGTAAGAATACTCATAGTTTGTCACCTCGTGATCTTGTTGGGTTTGATCGTGTCAACGCAGTACAGAGGGGATCTTTACCCTTCGTGTACGTCATACTTCTTGTCCAGGTTGTTCATCATGTAGACATAGGTGGTAATCAGGATCACGAAAATGATAATAGACCCTTGATTTGCAAACCAGAACCCGACCGGAAAGCCCATGATATAGAATTGATCGAGCTGATCAACAATCATGATGCCGCAGAAAAACGAGACAAAAAACCAGATAGCCAGGTGGACAGCAATGATAACCAGGTTCTCTTTCCAGTATGCCTGTAACTCTTTTGTTGCATGAACTGACATAACGTGCCTCCTTGATAAAAGTGAAACTGCATGAAAAGATGGGTCTTGAAGCTCTCCTGGATCAATCGCCTCCTTTCGCTGAATTTGGTTCCTGTTGTTTATGCCGGTGCATAGCCGAATTTTCCTGAAAGGATCCCAGCCCCTTCTTGTAATGACGGTATGATTTCCTTTTCCAGCCGGTCTGTCAGCATTCTGACCGATGGACCAATCAGGGTAATGGCGCCAATCACCTTGCCGGTATAGTCGCGTACTGCCACTGCCACGCTGATTACTCCTTCACCCAATCCACCGAAATCTACGGCAACGCCACGCGAACGGATGGTCTCCAGTTCTGAATCAAGCTGCTCAAGGTTGGGTATTCCCTCCTTTTGCCGTCCGCACTTTCTCAGGAGCTTCTTCAGCAGATCGCGGGAGTCAAGGGCGCGGATCACCTTGCCGGCTGCATTGGTAAAAAAAGGCACCTGGCGTCCAACCAGCGGAGCCGTTTTGAGCGGCTGTCCTCCATCAACCATATCCAGAAACAGCACATCGTTGTCACGTGGTACTGCCATGTAAACCGACTCACCATGTCTGCGGACCAATTCCTCAAGGATCGGGTGGGCATAGTTGATGACACTGGTTTTCATGAGCATCTTCTGGGCCAGCGCTACAGAGCAGAGCCCCAGGCGGTAGACCGCCAGCTGTTCGTCAAATTCAACCAGACCATTCTTGCAAAGAGAGTTGAGCAGGGTGGCTGTGCTGGTGCGGGGCAGATTGATATGGCCCGCCAGAAAATGCAGTCCAAGGCCGTCATTTGATTCTGCCAGGATCTCAAGCAACTCAAGGATCTTGTTTGCAGCTTTATCTGTCTGCATTGATGCGGAGGAACGTTTCAACATGGTTGAACCTCACTCTCTATGAATATAGTTATGTCGTGCTGAATAACTTTAACTATTTAATTATAAAGCCTTTCTTTTGATGCTGGGGTAAGCGTGCAAACCTCTGGCTGTGACTGTGGTGCTTCAGACAACATGATTCAGCAACTGATTGAATAAGGCTTAACAGGAAAAATCAGGATACGCGGGAGGTGTGCTGGGGTGGGGCTCGACCATGCAGAGGCAGTAAGGGAACTGATTTGAATTGAACAGCAGGTAACAGGACAGGGCAGGTAATGGAGGCGATTATGGATCGAACAGGTGGCTGGGGCGGTGTTTGGACAGCGGTTGCCCGGTTGATGGCAACACGGCGGCTTTCCTGGATCTGTGGCTGGCTCCTGAAGTCCGGCCTGAAGTCCGGACATTTGTCCCCGGTGTAGGACAGGGGGGGCTGTCAGGATCATGGTGAAAATCACTATGCGGGCTAATAACCTCAGCATAACGTGCCTTTTCTCTCATGTAGATCAGGTTTTGCTCAACTGATGTTTTAAAAATACAAAAATCATGTCATGGGTCGTTTATAATATTATGTTCTAAAGTAGTCAATACATTTTTTTAAAATGCTGCTAATTTAAAAAAATAAGTAATTACAAGTATTTAAATTAATAATTTTGAAGGTTTGAAGTGGGTTTAACAGCCGTATTTATTATTTTGTTTGAAATAATAAAAAACTGTTTATAAAAATAACGGTCTGTTTGATTGATTATTAGAAAAGCTGAATATTGGCCTTGATCTGATTTGCTAAACCGGTGTTTAAAAAATATCGATGGTGGCTGAGAGAGGCTTTACTTTCGTTGGATTCAGGTTACAGTAGGATCAGACAGTGTCACTAATGCAGTGCATGGCCAGGGAGGCAGCATGCCAGATATCCCGATCAACCAGGACAGTTTCTTTTTTATAGCTGTAGACTATCTCTGCAAGCGGCCTCCTGTTACCTGTACGCCAGACACGACCGTGGTGGAAATGGCTGACTTGATGCACCAACACAACATATCGGGGATCGTGATAGTGGAAGGGACGGTACCAGTTGGGATTGTATCATTGCGAGATCTGCGTGAACTGGTGGCCCACAATCTGTCCGGCATTGCAGGTCTTACGGTGAAACAGATCATGCGTACCAACCTGATCACCATCGGGCGGCATGACTATCTTTTTAAGGCTATCTTCAGGATGGCAAAGCACAACATTCATCGTCTGGTTGTGCTGAACAGTGATGGCAGTCTGGCTGGCGTTATTACCAATACTGATCTACTGCGGGTGCAGACCCGTTGTCCGCTGTATCTTTCCCAGGAGATTGAAGCTACCGAAAACTTTGAACAGTTACGTGCAACCGGCTTGCGGATGATGGATATGCTGCAGTTTGCCACCAAGAGTGGCGCTGATACCCAGAGTTTGATCTCGTTGATTGCTCACTTTAATGATGCCATGACCCTGCGGATCATTGAGTTGCTGGATAGCCTGGAAGGGGTGCGGCTACCTCACAATGCAGCCTGGCTGGCGTTGGGGAGCGAGGGGCGGGGAGAACAGACCCTGCGAACCGATCAGGATAATGCCATTGTTTATGCAGATGCAGCTTCCGGGCAGGAACTGGAAGCGATCAGGCAGTTTGCTGAGCGGGTTGTGGATCGTTTGGAGTTTATCGGAGTGCCCCGTTGTCCTGGTGGCACCATGGCCATAAACCCTGAGTGGCGACACACGCTGTCGGACTGGCAACAGATTCTGACCGGTTGGATAACCACTCCTTCGGCGGATAATATGGTTAATTTCGGCATGTTTCAGGATATGAGGATTCTTCATGGTTCAAAAGAACTGGAGCAGGCCCTGCGAGAGCATATTATTAGTACCAGTCACCAACATTCCCTGTTTTTCCCCTACATGGCAAAGAATATTGTGCGTTTTAAGCCGCCACTGGGGATGTTTGGCAGGATCAAGACCGAATCGCGTGGGGAACATAAGGGCTGCTTTGACCTGAAAAAGGGGGGGATCTTTGCCTTGACCCTGGGGATCAGCCTGTTGTGCCTGCATTATGGCAGTATGGGGGGCAATAGCTGGGAGAAGATTGCACGGCTGCGTGAAACAGGCAAAATTGCCGCCCATGACTTGGACATTATTGAAGAGTCATTCAGCTTTCTGCTGAAGCTGCGGCTTGAAAAACAGTTCAGGGCACTGGAGTCTGGCCGCCAGCCCGGCAATCATGTTAATCCGCTGGTGCTGACTGAACGGGAGCGGGAACAGTTGCGGGATGCCTTTAAAGGGGTGAATCTGTTGCTGCATATTCTGGAAGATACGTTTCAGTTGCAGATGATCAGGATGTGAAGCTGGTTCAATATATTTAGCGCTAATTTTTGTCTTGTACCAAAATTGGGAGTACCAACAAAAAGGCCTGTCAAGATGACAGGCCTTTTTGTTGTAACAACTACAGGTTTATCATCATAAATATCCCAGCATGCGCGGTAACCAGAGCGAAATTTCAGGCACATAGGTTATCAGCAGCATAAAGCCCACCATGGCGATCAGCCAGGGCAGTACCGCCATAGTCAGCTCGGTAATCCCCATTTTGGTGATGCCGCTGGCCACATACAGGTTAAGCCCGACTGGCGGGTGACACATGCCCACTTCCATGTTGACAGTGATCAGGATACCGAAATGAATCGGGTCAATGCCCAGTTTCATGGCAACCGGGAACAGGATTGGCGCCAGGATCAGGATGATGGATGAAGGCTCCATCACGTTACCGGCCAGCAGCAACAGTACGTTGGTTACGGCCAGGAAGGCGATCATGCCGAAGTTATGGGCGATCATCCAGTCAGCCATGATCTGCGGAATCTGCTCAGAGGTCATCAGGTAGGAAAACAGCACCGCGTTGGTGATGATGTAGAGCAACATGGCCGACATGTTGGCTGAATCCAGCAGCACCTTGGGAATTCCCTTGAAGGTCATATCCTTGTAGACAAATACTGCCACAAAGAAGGCGTAGACCGCAGACATGGCAGCTGCCTCGGTGGGGGTAAACATGCCGGAATAGATACCGCCCAGCACGATCACAATCAGCAGCAGACCCCAGATGCTCTCTTTAAAAGCCTTGAACCGTTCCTTCATGGTTGCCTTGGGCATGCGGGGGAAGTTGAACTTGCGTGCCCGGTACCAAGCCACGGAGCCCAGCAGGGTGGCCAGCATCAGGCCGGGGATAATACCGGCCATGAACAGGGCGCCGACTGAGGAGTTGGTGGCAACTGCATAGATCACCATGACAATGGAGGGGGGAATCAGGATGCCCAGCGAACCTGAGGTGGAGATAACCCCGGCGCCGAAGTTCTTGGGGAAGCCTGCCTTGACCATGGCAGGCAGCAGGATTGAGCCGATGGCCACCACGGTAGCCGGGCTGGAGCCGGACACTGCAGCAAACAGGGCGCAGGCCATGACCCCGGCCAGACCCAGACCACCGTGCCAGTGGCCTACCATGGCAGTGGCAAAGTTGATCATCCGCTTGGCAACCCCGCCGTGAGTCAGAAAGTTACCGGCCAGGATAAAGAACGGTATGGCCATGATCTCAAACTTCTCAATGCCGGTGAACAGCTTCATGGCCACAGTTTCCACCGGTACGTGGGACATGAAGAACAGGAAGCTTAAAACCGTCAGGCCCAGGGAGATGGAGATCGGCATGCCGGTCAGCATCAGGCCGATCAAAAGGGCAAAGACGATACCGGCGTTACCGAATGAGGCAATGGCAAACAATGAAATGAGAATTGCGACGACCCAGGTGGCTGCCTTCTTCGGTGTCATAAGCTCCTGTGTTGCTGTTGATGCGCTCATTTGACACCTCCGTTATCAGTCTGCTGGTCGAATTTATGTGCTTCATATTCCTCAAGTGCTTCGGTTGCGTCCATAACCTCATCATCCAGGCCATCGACATGACTGTGGTCATGGTGCGGCAGTTCGCCGGTGCGGGCAAAGGTCCAAGCAACCTGCAGGAAACGGAAACACATCAGGGACGACCCCAGTGGGATAGCCAGGTAGACCGCCCAGGTGGGCCATTCCAGGTCAGGTGTGATCGGCCCTTCATACAGGTCTTCAGGTATGGTCATACCCAACTTGTTGAACACGGCGTAGTGCATCCCGTTTTCCCAGACAAAGTTGGCACCCAATGTGGCGATGATGCCGGTAAACAGCACACCACTGAAAAGCCCTACCAGTACCGATGTCTTGCGCCATTTTGTCGGCAGGCGGTTGATCAGTACGTCCACCCCGACATGGATACCGGTGCGAACACCGTAGGCCGCGCCGAACTTGGCCATCCAGACAAACATATAGATGCAAAGCTCCTGGGCCCAGGCCATGTTGATCGTCAGAAGCCAGTCCTGCAGGCCGGGGATCGGCAGACCGGATGCATAGCGGTGGATAACCGCCGCAAAGATGACCAGTGTTGCCGCGCCGATCAGGAAGGTAATAATAATCTCTTCCAGGCGGTCTAGGTATTTCATCATGTTGAAATCTCCTGAGAGGTCGTGAAAAAGCCGCTGCAGGTAGCTACAGCGGCTTGTGTTCGCTTACGGGGACTGCTTAGGGCTTATAGCCGGTTGCCGCGTATACTTCCTTGACGATGTCTGCGCCGATACGGCCCATGTTATCCTTGTGGGTCTTGTCCATGGCCTTTTTCCAGGCTGCCCGCTCAGCCGGGGTCAGGGTGATGATCTGGGACTTACCGGATTTTTTTACGCCTGCCATGGCTAGGTCATTGTCCTTTTTGGCAACACTGTTGGCAAAGGCGGTGGCATCCTTCATCGAGCTTTCAAGGGCTGCACGGATATCGGCAGGCAGGCCCATCCAGAACTTCTTGTTCACCAGTACGGCATAGCCCAGGTAGCCGTGGTTGGACATGGTAACGTACTTTTGTACTTCATGCATCTTCTGGGTATAGAGGTTTGAAGGGGGGTTTTCAGTGCCGTCAACAACACCGGTCTGCAGGGCCTGATAGACCTCGGAGAAGGCCAGTACCTGAGGAATGGCGCCTACGGAGCGCATCTGGGAATCCAGTACCTTGGAGGACTGGATCCTCATTTTAAGCCCTTTCATGTCTTCCGGTTTATGCAGCGGCTTGTTGGCGGACATAACCTTGAAGCCGTTATCCCAGTAGGCCAGACCGATCAGCCCCTTGGTCTCCAGCTTCTTGAGCAGTTTTGCCCCAACCGGTCCTTGGGTTACCTTATGCAGCTCCGCATAATCATCAAAGATGAACGGCAGGTCAAACAGTTCAAACTCCTTCAGGCCCAAGGGAGCAAACTTGGCCAGAGAAGGGGCCAGCATCTGGACTGAACCCATTTGCAGCGCCTCCATCTCTTCCTTGTCCTTGAAGAGCTGGCTGTTGGGGTAGACTTCTACCTTGACCCGTCCCTTGGTGCGCTCTTCAGCCAGTTTTTTAAAGTAGTTGGCGGCTTGCCCCTTGGGGGTGTCATTGGCCACAACGTGGCTGAACTTGATGATGATCGGTGCTGCCTGTGCACTGAGCGGAAGTGCCAGAGCCAGGGTAACCACTGCTGCCAGAATCTTCTTGAACATGCGTTGCCTCCTTGTTGTTGGTATGCGTCAGATAAAGCCAGTTGAATTGAAGTATATCGCAGAATTGTGTTTTAGCTAGCAACGCCAGTGCCAAAATCAAACAAATGCCCTAACAGCCTGTTTGGGTTGATTATTATGTTTACGTTGCAGAGGAATGAGGTTTTATTGATGATAGCAACTGGCGGATTTCAGCCATGCAGTAGTGGCGGTTTTTGGCCATTTTTAGGTGGCATGTTCGGCGTATCTGCGACTGAGCTGTTCTGTGCAGCCAAAGGCAGCCAGCAATAACAGGCATATCATGGCAGCAACGCCGGGCCAGGCGTAATTGCTCCAGAAGTAACCGCCCAAGGTGCCAGAGATGCTGGAGCCGAGGTAGTAAGAAAACAGGTACAATGATGATGCCTGGGCACGATAACTGGTTGCCCTGCGGCTGACCCAGCCTGAGGCGATGCTGTGAACCCCGAAAAAACCGCAGGTAAACAGGGCGATTCCGGCAATGATGCTGATGAGCGATCTGGGCAGTGTCAGCAGGATGCCGCAGGCCATGGCAGTAATGGTGGCCCTGATGACAAACCTGCGGCCAAAGCGCTGTATCAGGCGGCCCATCATGGCCGAGCTGAGTGAGCCAAGGAAATAGATCAGAAAGATCAGGCTGATAACAGACTGGCTTAAGGAATACGGTTTCAGCAGCAGGCGGAAGCCGATGTAGTTGTAGAGACTGATAAAACAGCCCATGCAGAGAAAGGCCACCCCGAACAGACAGAACATGCCCGGATCTTTCAAATGATGCAGCAGGGAGGGTAGCAGAGTCCGCAGATCAAGGCGGCGCCTTTGAAAACGGCTTGAAGCGGGCAACAGTCTGATAAAGAAAAGTGCCAGCAGCAGGCTGATACAGCCGGTCAGGCCGATGGCCGTGCGCCAGGGCAGGTAATCGGCCATGATGGCGGTAACCACCCTGCCTGACATGCCGCCAACGGCATTGCCGCTGATATAGAGCCCCATGGCAGAGGCGATGGCGGTTGCGTCCATCTCCTCACCCAGGTAAGCCATGGCAACCGAGGGAACACCGGCCAGCACTGCGCCCTGGGCAAAGCGGATCAGGAGCAGGGAGGGCAGGGTGGTGGAAAAGGCGGTTGCTATGGCCAGTAATGAGGTCAGGATCAGGGCTGTCACCATGATCGGTTTACGGCCGATTGCATCTGATGTCAGGCCTGAAAAAAGCATGCCGATGGCCAACGTGGCGGTGCTGATTGAAAGTGTCAGACTGCTGGTGGCGGGGGAAATACTGAATTCCCGGGTAAACAGCGGCAACAGCGGCTGCAGGTCGTAGAGGGTGACAAAGGTGATGAAGCCGGCACAGAATAAGGCCAGGTTGGCCTGCCGGTAACGGGGAGAACCGATGGTGATTGGAGGGTGGGGCTGGTCGAGTGGGTGCATTTACAAGCCGTATTTCTCCATTTTGTAACGCAGGGTACCCCGGGGTATCTTCAGGATCAAGGAGGCTTTGACCACGTTTCCGGCAGCCCGTTCCAGTGCAGATGCAATCAGCTGCTTCTCATAGTTGCCCACGCTGATTTCAAGGCCTTGCAGTAGGTTGTCGTCAGTAATGCTTGATGTTTTGACGGCCGGGTGCTGGTGGAGTTCAGGCGGTAGATGGGCCGGCAGCAGCAGAGGACCGTGGGCCATGATGCAGATCCGCTCGATGATGTTGCGCAGTTCTCTGATGTTGCCCGGCCAGGGATAGCTGAGCAGCATCTGTTCTGCAGCAGGCTCAATCCCCTTGAACGACTTGCCAAAGGCCTGGCTGAAGTGGGAAAGGAAATATTTGGCCAGCAGCAGGATATCAGTGCCCCGTTCACGCAGGGGGGGCAGGTGCAGCGGTACCACATTGAGGCGGTAGAACAGGTCTTCCCGGAAGGTGCCGATATGAATCCGCTGCCGCAGATCGCGATTGGTGGCGGCAATGACCCGCAGATCAACCGGCAGGTCCTTGGACCCGCCGACCCGGCGGACGGTGCGTTCTTGCAGTACCCGCAGCAGCTTGGCCTGCAGGCTGGCGTACATGTCTCCGATTTCATCCAGAAAGATGGTGCCGTTGTGGGCCTCTTCAAACAGCCCGGTCTTGCGGGATGCTGCACCGGTAAAGGCCCCTTTTTCGTGGCCAAACAGCTCGCTTTCCATCAGTTCAGTGGGGATGGAGGCACAGTTGACCGCCACAAACGGGTGTTCCTTGCGATCTGACAGGGAATGGATCGCCCGGGCCACCAGCTCTTTGCCGGTGCCTGATTCGCCGGTGACCAGCACCGTGGCAGTCGGAATCCTGGCCACTTCCCGCACCTGATCCAGTACCTGCCGGAAGCAGGGACTTTCCCCCAGCAGCGGCACATCAAGCCCCAGAGCACCTGAACGCCGCAGGCCGCGGACCTCCCGCTTCAGTTCCTGGGTCTGCAGGGCCAGTTTGACAATCACCCGCAGGGCATCAGCCTTGAACGGTTTCTTCATGTAGTCAAAGGCCCCCAGTTTGAGGGCATCCACGGCAGTTTCAACCGAGCCGTAACCGGTGATGATAATTACCAGCAGGTCCGGATTGGCCTCCTTCAACGCACCCAGCAGGTCAAGACCGTTCTCGGGTCCCAGGTTCAGATCCAGCAAGGCCAGGTCAATCTCATCGCTGCCCACCAGTTCAAGCGCTTCCGAGCCGTTGGATGCCTCAAGCACACGGTATCCATCCTCGTTCAGAATCCGCTGAACATTCTCCCGGATAAATGATTCATCGTCTATTATCAGAATGGTTTCTGTAAGCATACTGGCCTGTTAGGATAATTTGTGCGGGGCAGGGGCTGCCAGGGCATCCTGAACTGCAGTAAGGAGTGCTTCACAGGTGACCGGTTTTGCCAGGACCTTGTTGACCGGCATCCGTTGAGCGATCGCCAGCAAGGTCTGTTGGGTCAGGTTGGGGGAACCGCCGGTTATGGCGATGATTTTGGGTGGAGTGTCCGTGCATGCGCTGGACATGATCACTTCAAAGCCGTCGGATTCCGGCATGACGATGTCGGTTATCACCAGATCGACCTGTTCAGCCAGAAGCTGTTTTTGGGCCTGTCTGCCGTTTTCGGCTTCAACTACCCGGTGCCCGCCGATCTGCAGAAAACCTTTCAAGACGGTGCGAACCTGGGGGTCGTCATCAATCAATAGAATCAGTGCCATGGGAAAAATCCTTGGTGTTCTATGGGGTGCCGTTTCGATTCGGCATCAGGCAGGCTGCAACAGTCGGAAGAAACACTGAAAAACAGCTGCCCTGTCCTGTCTGCGACTCAACCTGTACAAACCCGCCATGTTGTTTGACCGTACCATATACCATGGCCAGGCCTAAACCGGTGCCTTTGCCTACTTCTTTGGTGGTGAAAAACGGTTCAAAGATCTTCTGTCTGATTTCTTCAGGGATTCCCTGGCCCGTATCCTGCACCATCAGGACTGCATAGGTCCCTGGTTTTCTATCCTTGGTCCCGCCAATACTCTGCTCGTCAAGCAGGCGTTCCGCCGTGGCAACCGTTATGGTACCGCCGGTCGGCATGGCATCACGCGCATTGGTGATAAGGTTAAACAGCACCTGCTGCAGCAATACTTCATCCGCTGTAATGATCAGGGCTGCTTCAGTCAGCTCAAGATGCAGCGTCGTATTTTTATGCAGCAATTTCTGGGCCAGAAGTTGCGAATCTTTGACCAGCTGATTCAATTCCAGCGGGATGCTGTTGATGGTTTGTTTGCGACTGAAGGCGAGCATGCTGCGGGTAAGGGCAGTACCCCGTTCAACCGCCTTAAGAATTTCCTGCAGTTGCGGCGGGTCTGGACTGGTTTGTTTCAGGTCATACTGCAGGATCTGGGTGTTGCCCGAAATGATCTGCAGGATGTTGTTAAAGTCATGGGCGATTCCGCCAGCCAGCTGACCGGCAGCCTCCATCTTCTGGGCGTGACGCAACTGGTCTTCAAGCTGGCGGCGTTCAGAGATATCAACAAAGGTGCAGACCATGCCGATGATACGGTCCTGTTCCTGAATCGGGTGGACACTGTAGGAAACCGGAAAAGCGCTGCCATCCTGCCGCCAGAAGACTTCATCGGTCACCAGTGCCGGTGCTGTCCCGATGGTAATCATGCGGTGCGCCCTGCATTCTGTTTCAGGGTAGGGAGTGCCATCGGCATGGCTGTGGTGCATCAGTTGATGCATGTTTTTACCCAGAAACTGTTCCGGCGAACTGTATCCCAGCAGGCGGGCGCAGGAACGGTTGGCCAGGATGCAGCGCCCCTTTTCGTCAGTGCCGTAGATCCCTTCAATGGTTGAATCGAGCAGTAGCTTGATGCTGCGCAGATTTTCTCGGTTTTGATGTTCGACAATCAGGTCGTTACGCTGCCTTAGAGCCCGCATCCAGGCGATCGGGGCCGCAATCAGGAGCGCCAGGAGCGTCACTGTTGAAATGGTGACAAGTTGATGTTGCTGCAGGGCACAGGTTAAAGGGGAACGCTCATCAACGGACTGGATTTTGCCGAACTTATAGAGCAGATCAAGGTGGCTGCTCCGTTCAAGCAAAAAAATTGCCCCGCCCGCCAGCAGGGTAAACAGTGCAAGCGGCAGGAAACGCCCCAGAAAGAGGGTGAACATGGATTTAAGACCGGAGATGTTTTTGAAAATCTGTTTCACAATGCTCCTTGGCACCAGCGGCCGGTTTTTGGGCTGCCTATAGCAGCAATTGACTGCGTTGTCATGTTGAAACAGCGCCGGGAAGCGCCTGCAGCAACGGCAGACGGATCCTGAAACTGGTGCCGTGGCCAAATGCCGAGTCCACACTGATACTGCCGCCATGTTCCTCAATAATCTGGCGGGTGATGGAGAGGCCAAGCCCGGTGCCGGCACCCTTGCGGGTAAAGAACGGCTCAAAGATCAATGGCAGATCCTGGGCCGGAATACCGTGACCGGAGTCGGTAACCGTAATCAGCGTATCATGGCCATCGCGGCTGATGGTTATGGTGATCGTTCCTCCCAGCGGCAGGGCCTCCAGGGCGTTTTTCAAGAGGTTCAGCAAGGCCTGGCGGATTTTTTCCGCATCAATCAGGCAGCTTGGCAACGGGCTGCGTTCAAGGTTTAGGACAATCCCCTGCCGTTGACAGGCACGCTGCATCAGCATCACCACATCTTCGGCAGCTTCACCCGGGTCGCCCGGTGCAAAGCGTGAGCGGGGCGGGGCAGCAAAGGTCAACAGGGCCGAGATCAGCCGTTCCATCCGTTCGATCTCTGCCATGGCCTTGGTCAGCATCTCGCGATCTTTGTCACCCAGTTGAGCACGGTCATGCAGGTCGTCCAGCAGTAGCGAGATGCCGGTCAGGGGATTACGGATCTCATGGGAGATGCCGGCTGCCAGTTTCCCCAGTGAGGCCAGCCGTTCAAGCCGAACCGTTTCCTCCCGTAAATCCTCCCGGATGGTCTCATCCCGTAGCGTTACGGTCAATCCCCGTTCTGCGTGTTCGCCAATCGGGAAGATGCCGACATCAAAGTGCCGGATCCTGCCGTCCTGTTCTATCTTGAGCGGCTCACGACCATAACCGCTGCCTTCACTAAAGGCGCGTCCGATCCTGGCTGGCAAGGCCTCCCAACCGTCAAAGACAGTGGCGTAATGGCTGCCGAGTGGCCAGCTTCTTCCCAGAAAACTCTCGACCGTGCTGTTGCGTGAGGTGAGGGTGCCGTCGGGCGCAAAGGTGGTGATGGCACTGGAGATACTCTCCAGAATGCTTTCCTTGAAGTTGCGTTCATCCAGAATGGCCTGCCGGGATTCCTGCAACTGCTCAAGGGTTGCAACAAGATTGGCCTTGCGCTGCTCAAGTTCTGCCACCATGGCATTAAAGGCCAACGCCAGTTCTGCCAGTTCGTCACCGCCCTTTACCACAACACGATTGCCGGTTTCTCCGTTGGCCAGGCGGCGGGCACCTTCACTGAGGTGCTGCAGCGGGCGGGTGATGCCCCGTGCCAGCAGCCAGGCAGCCAGCGCTGCAACCAAGGCTGCCAGCGAGATGAATAGAGCGCTTTTCTGGCGGTATTCTTTCAGTTTGCTGGTTATGAGATGACTACCGGCGCTGGCCTGTTGCTGGAACTGGTCAACCTGGTACCCGATGGTTATGCCGCCAAAGATGCCATGCCGTTTATACGGGCCGGTATTGTACAGGATCGGGGCATAGGTCATGATCTTGCGGGCACCGCCCACGTTGGTCAGCTCAAGCACACCGCTTTGCTGTTTTCTGACCAACGCCGAGGCCTTGGGGTAGTTGGGGTGGATAAAACCGGCGTAATCCAGATTGAATGGAATGGTGCCGGCCTCAATACTCCGGGGGGAAGAACTGTCGGTGTAGGGCGGAACCAGGCGGCCCTGCCGGTCAACACCGCGGATATCCCACAACTTGGGGTGGGTGATGATCCAGCCTTCGTCATCAAACAGAAAGGCATAGTTGCCGCTTTTGTAGGAGGGGAAGACAGTTGAAAAATGGGGGCCCGGATCAATGTGCTGGGTGAATTCCATCAGGTGGCGGTGATCCAGGGAGATGACAAAGGCCCCATTAAAGCGACCGTCCGGCCCATACAGCGGCATACCGAAACGGATCACTCCCTCATACCGGCTGCCCAGCGCATGTTCAGGTTCAGAGGCTCCGGCCAGCTGTTGCTGTTTGTTGACATGGAAACCGGTCAGGTGGGTGACATGGATCTGGCCCGGCTGCATGTTTTTGATGGCCTGGAAGTAGGTCTCGCTCTTGAATTCGGTGAATGCCGGCAGGGCAACGTTGCGTAACTCTACAGGGGGCAGGAAGCGGCCATCCTTTAGTACCATCTGTTCCTGTCCGTTTGCATCGATCAGGGCAAAGGAGCGGTAGATCGGCAGCTGCGCCCGAACCTCACGGACCTGGTTAGCTGCAACGGCACGGCGTTCCCAGACCTCGCTGCGCTGCTGTTTCCAGAAGGAAAGCAGCACCTGGCGGTCAGCGGCAAAACGGCTCAAAAAACGCAGGTCGTCTTCACGGCGGTAAAGGTAGTCGGCAATGTTGTCGGCCACCTGACGGGCCCGCATCTGCAGCCCTTCAGCAGCCTGTTGTTCGGCACTGTTGCTGATTTCCAGCGCCAGCCGGTCCCGCACCTGTTCAAGTCCTGAAAACTGGAAAATTGAGGCAACCAAAAGCGGCAGTAGCGCAATTAGCAGCGAGGCGATCAGAAATTTTCTGAAGATAGTCGGTCTGATCATAGGGAACCAGGGTCAGGGTTAAGGTTCAGGTTGAATTGACGTGGTGCAGATGATACCGTATCCGGCACTAAATGACAGCCAGAAAAGAGAAAAAATCGATGGGATACAGAAATCTTCAGGATTGTGTCGAGGACCTGGAACGTCATGGCATGCTGCGCCGGATTGAGGTGCCGGTTGATCCCTATCTCGAGGCCGGCAGTATCCAGCGCCGGGTCTATCAGGCCGGCGGCCCTGCGCTTTTGTTTACCCAGGTGACCGGTTCTGCCTTTCCGATGCTGGGCAACCTGTTCGGCACCCTGGAACGGACCCGCTTTATCTTCCGCGACACCCTGCGAACCATTGAGACCCTGGTGAAGCTGAAGGTGAATCCCTTTCAGGCCCTGAAGGAACCGGCCCGTCTGTTGGGAGCTCCATTGGGAGCCCTGCACCTGTTGCCGAAACGGGTGTCACAGTCCCAGGCCCCATCACTGAGCTGCCGCACAAAACTTTCGGCACTGCCCCGACTGGTCTCATGGCCCAAGGATGGCGGCGCCTTTATCACCCTGCCACAGGTCTACAGTGAAGATCCGGCCAAACCCGGTTTTGGCAAATCCAACCTTGGGATGTACCGGGTTCAGATCTCCGGCAATCAGTATCAACCGGACAAACAGGTCGGTCTGCATTATCAGATTCATCGCGGTATCGGTGTTCACCATCAGGAGGCGATCCGACGGGGAGAGCGCCTGAAGGTGAACGTGTTTGTGGGAGGTGCCCCCTCCATGTCGGTGGCAGCGGTCATGCCGTTACCGGAGGGGATGCCGGAACTCTCCTTTGCCGGCCTGCTGGGGGGACACCGGATCGCCATGGCCTCACTGCCGGGCTGTTTGCCAATACCGGCTGAAGCGGATTTCTGTATTGTCGGCTCCATTGATCCCCATGCCACCCTGCCGGAAGGCCCTTTTGGCGATCATCTGGGCTATTACAGCCTGACCCACCCGTTTCCGTTTATTGAGGTTGAGGCGGTTTATCACCGCCCTGATGCGATCTGGCCCTTTACCACGGTGGGACGGCCGCCCCAGGAGGATACCTCCTTTGGCGCCTTTATCCACGAGTTGACCGGCGACCTGATCCCCACGGTATTGCCCGGCATCAAGGCGGTGCATGCCGTGGATGCCGCCGGGGTGCATCCGCTGCTGCTGGCCATCGGCTCTGAACGCTACACCCCTTATGACGGCGTGACCCGTCCGCTGGAGTTGCTGACCCAGGCCAATGCCGTTCTGGGGCAGGGACAGCTTTCCCTGGCAAAATACCTGTTGATTGTTGCTGAACAGGATAACCCGCAATTGGATATTCACGACATTGGCGCCATGTTCAGCCATCTGCTGGAACGGGTGGACTGGCAGCGTGACCTGCATTTCCAGACCGCCACCACCATTGATACCCTGGATTATTCCGGTGGCGGCTTCAACAGCGGTTCCAAGCTGGTCATGGCTGCCGCAGGTCAGATCAGGCGTTGTTTGCTGACGGAACTGCCTGGCGATCTCCCTGTACCGTCCGGTTGGTCAGATCCAGCCCTGGCACTGCCCGGTGTGCTGGTGCTGCAGGGCAGTGCCCCGGTCCCGGACAATGGTGAGCCTGATCAGGCAATTCAGGCACTCTGCAGCTTCTGGGAGCAACGCCCTCTGCCCGATGGGATCGCCCTGGTGGTCATTGTTGACGACAGTGTGTTCTGCAGCCGTTCTCTGGATAACTTTTTGTGGGTTGCCTTTACCCGCTCGAACCCTGCTGCAGATATCTACGGTGTCGGGGCTGCAACGCGGCAGCGGCACTGGGGGTGCAGAGGTCCGCTGGTGATCGATGCACGCAGAAAACCGTTTCATGCCCCGGCATTAGAGGAGGATCCGGCTGTTGAAAAGCGGATTGAAGAGCTGGCTTCTGCAGGGGGGCCGCTTTATGGCCTGTTTTAGGGATATTACCCTATTTTACTTTTGTAAAACTGTGCTATGATCCAAGCAAAGTAACGAGTCCATTATTCCCTCATAGAGGAGGTTTCAATGTCAACCACAGCCCTGGTGAAAAGCGGAGATGTCACCACAAGCGGAGACCAGTTGATTCAGTTGGTCAGTTTCATGCTCAGCAACGAAGAGTACGGTGTTGAAGTGTTGAAGGTGCGGGAGATCATCCGCATGCCCGGCATTACCAAGATGCCCAACACTCCTCATTATGTTGAGGGGATTATCAACCTGCGGGGCAAGGTGATTCCGATTATCTCAATGCGTAAGCGTTTTGGCTTGGCTGAGTCGGACTATGACAGCCATACCCGTATTATGGTTATGGATGTTGCCGGCGGTCTGACCGGTTTCATTGTGGATGCGGTTTCAGAGGTGATCAGGATCCATTCCAGCGAGATTCAACCTCCCCCCACCATGGTCTCCGGCAATATTGATCAGGAGTTCATTACCGGCGTGTTCAACCATACTGACCGCCTGTTGATCATCATGGATGTGGACCGGATGTTCTCACAGCAGGAGCGGGAGTACTTTGGCAGTGTAGGTGAGTAGTAGCCGCAGCGACTGAACATAGCTGTATAAGTAAAAAGCCGGGAATCGCTTCCCGGCTTTTTACGTTTATGGCAGGTAATGGTCGTTAATCAGTTGGCCCGGGAGATCTCTTCCAGGTTGCCGGCAATCACGGTGGCCGTTGCCGCCTGCTCTTCAGAGGCGGTTGCAATCTGAGAGATCAGGTTCTTGATGTTCTCAACCGAATCAACTATGGCGATCAGGGATGCCTCGGCCTGATGGGACAGTTGTTCTCCCTTTTCAGCCTCAGCCTTGCCATCCTCGATGGAGGCAACCGCTTTCTGGGTGTTGGACTGGATCTCTGCCACCATGGAACCGATCTGCTTGGTGGAGGTCATGGTCCGTTCCGCCAGTCTGCGGACCTCATCGGCAACCACGGCAAAGCCGCGCCCCATCTCGCCGGCCCGGGCAGCCTCAATGGCAGCATTCAGAGCCAGCAGGTTGGTCTGGTCGGCAATCTCATTGATGACATTGACGATCTCGCCAATTTTTTCAGAGGTTGCACCCAGGTTGCCTACGATCTGGGCTGACGAGCGAACCACTTCCGCCACCTGTTGCATCCCCTTGACCGCCTGATTGACCACCCGCTGACCTTCATGGGCACTGTCAGCCACCTGGCTGGCCGAGTCTGCAGCATTGGTGGTATTACCGGCCACCTCGTTGACGGTCATACTCATCTCTTCCATGGCGGTGGCGATCTGGTGGATCCGCTCCTCCAGATAGTTCTTGCGCTCAAGATCCTTGTGCTGCTGTTCCTTGATGGTGCGTTCGGCGGTAATGTCACTCCAGCAGGCCATGAAGCAGAGCAGCTTGCTGCTGTCGCTGGGATCCCAGATCGGATAGGCCTTGGTCTGCAGGGTAACACCACCGATCGGAATATCGGCAGCGTGCGGCAGCTTGTTGCGTGGATCAGCAAAGATGTTGCGGATACGGGCCGGGTCCTTGTGGAACTGGTGGATCGAGTTGCCAAAGGCATTACCCACATCAGCGCCGCGCAGGCCGCTGTTCAGCTCGGAACGGTGTTGTTGCAGCAGCTCCTTTGCCTTGCGATTCATATAAAAGATCTTGTTGTCATTGGTGGTGTCACAGAGCATGACCACGTTATCAACGTTGTCCAGCATCTGCGCCAGCTTCTTGATTTCATTCTCCTTGTCCAGCAGCTCCTGCTTGCTCGGTCCGCCGAAAAGTCCCATTTTGGGCTCCTTTAATGCCGATGTAGCATTGTTTTTGATCAGCTTAGTATAGACGAGCAGAGGATAATTGCAAGGATTGGAAATGCGGGCTATGATGCCCTTGCATATTAAGTACAGGAGGTAAAAACCATGTTTCACCGCGTACTGTTACTGCTGGTCACACTTGCCGTTTCGGGGCTGCTTGTCGCGGGCTGCCGGACACAGAAAACAGAAAGTAATCAGCCTGCACGGCCGATCGTGATAACCACGCTGTTTCCTTTGTACGATTTTGCCCGCACTATCGCGGGTGACCGGATGGAGGTACAGCTGTTGCTGCCTCCCGGTGTTGAACCGCATCATTTTGAGCCGAAACCGGATGATCTGGCCCGCATCCACCGGGCTGCCCTGTTTGTCTATATCGGTCCCTTTATGGAACCGTGGGCAGACAAGATCATACAGGGGGTTGATCGCACAAAAGTCCGGGTTGTTGCGGCCGCATCCGGCGTGGCACTGTTACCTGCCGTTGCCCACACCGGGAAGGAACAGCATCACCACGACCACGATCACGACCATCAGGCTGAAGCCTATGATCCCCATGTCTGGCTTGATTTTTCGGCTGATCAGGCCATGGTCGCCAAGCTCCTTGAGGCGCTGATTGCTGCAGATCCTGCCGGAGCTGAGCAGTATCGCCGTCGGGCAGCAGAGCTGACAGGGCAACTGACAGCCCTTGAGGCACGCTATAAGGCCGGGCTTGCAAGCTGTGGCAGCAGGGTGCTGCTGCATGGCGGTCATGCTGCCTTTGGCTACCTTGCCAAGCGCTACAATCTGAACTATCAGGCTGCAGCCGGGGTTACGGCCGAGCTGGAGGCGACTCCGCGCCGCCTGGCAGAGCTGGTGCAACAGGTGCGCAGGTACAACGTAAAGGCGATCTATTCCGAAGAACTGGTCTCTCCCCGCGTGGCACGGACCATTGCCGGAGAAACCGGTGCGACGGTGCTGAAACTGCATGGTGCCCATAACGTGGCAAAAGAGGATCTGGAGCGGGGTGTCACCTTCATCACGCTGATGGATGAAAACCTGAAGAACCTGCAGGTTGGACTTTCATGCAGGAACTGATCAGAGTAGAGCAGCTTACCTGCCGTCACGGAGCGGTAGAGGCGCTGTCCGGCATCAGTTTCAGCGTGGCTGCAGGCGACTATCTGGGGATTGTAGGACCCAATGGATCAGGGAAAAGTACTCTGGTACGGGTCTTGCTGGGGTTGATGCCTTCGTATCAAGGCCGGATTTCACTCTTTGGACAATCCCGCGAAAACTTTACGGCATGGCAGCGGCTGGGGTATCTGCCCCAGAATCTGGGACCGCTTAACCCTGCCTTTCCCGCTACGGTCTTTGAGGTGGTGCAACTGGGGCTGCTGGCTGGTAAAGGGCTGCCGCGGCGCCTTTGCCGTCAGGAACGCCAGCAGGTACAGGAGCTGCTGGAACTGCTGGGGATTGAGCACCTGCAGCGCCGTATGATCGGTGAACTGTCCGGCGGTCAGCAACAGCGGGTCATGCTGGCCCGGGCCCTGGTCAATAATCCTGAGCTGTTGGTGATGGATGAACCGACCGCTGCCCTGGACCCTGAGATCCGCGACCGTTTTTATGAACTGGTGGCCCGGATGAACAAGAGTAAAGGCACTACGGTGCTGCTGGTGACCCATGACACCGGTACCATCGGGCAGTACGCCTCCCGCATGCTCTATCTGGATAAGAAACTGCTCTTCTTCGGTTCTTTTGATGAGTTCTGTCACTCTCCCGAAATGGCTGCCTTTTTCGGAGAGCATTCGCAACATCTGATCTGCCACAGGCATTGATATGACGATACTTGAAATGTTTTCATACAGCTTCATTCAGCGGGCACTGCTGGCCGGCACCCTGATCGGCGTACTCTGTGCGGTACTTGGTGTATTTCTGGTGCTGCGCCGCCTGTCGCTGATCGGTGACGGTCTGGCTCATATCACCTTTGGCAGTGTGGCCCTGGCCCTGTTTGCCGGGTTGCAGGGGGCTGCCATGTTGCTGGTGTCGCTGCCGGTGGTGCTGCTGGCATCGCTGGGGATCTTGAAGCTGACCGGCAAGGCCCGGCTGGGCGGTGATGCGGCCATCGGGATCGTTTCATCGGTCGGGGTCTCACTGGGGGTGCTGCTGGCAGTGCTGGGGCGCGGTTATGGCGTTGACCTGTTCAGCTACCTGTTTGGCAGCATCCTTGCCATCAGCCAGGCAGAACTGCTGGTGGCCGGAGGTCTGTTTGTTACCGTGCTGGCTCTGCTTTGGCTGTACTACAATGATCTGGTGGCCTTGACCTTCAACGAAGAACTGGCGGCGGTCAGCGGCATCAGGGTCAGGTTTCTGAACGGTCTTCTGGCGGCCCTGACTGCGTTGACCGTGGTACTGGCCATGAAACTGGTGGGGGTGATGCTGATCTCCGCACTGCTGATCCTGCCTGCCTCAGCTGCCCTGCAGGTGGCCCGGGGATTCAGGATGACCGTGATTCTTTCGGTGCTGTTTTCACTTCTGTCGGTTGTCGGGGGGATTGTGCTGTCGTTTCTGCTGAACCTGCCGTCAGGCGCCACCATCATTCTACTGGCGTTTGTGATCTTTTGTGCCGGCTATCTCTTCAGGCAGGTAGCTGCAGCTGGCAGGCAGGAGAACAGATGATGGGGCCGGTCGAATACCAACTCTATGCGAGTGCAGCGACTGAGGTATAGCAGTCTTGGGTTCGGCGGGGGAGCAGGCAGCCCACAATGATGCAGACAACTGCCGAACCGGTTTAGAAGTAAAAACTGAAGTCCTTCCATTCATGCTTGTTTTCTTCAAGGCTGGCAACCAGCTCGTCCACAATATCCGGATCAAACTGCTTCTCTTTCAACTTGATCATTTCATCAACCGCCTCTTCCCGGCTCATGGCTGGGCGGAATGAACGGGGCGAGACCATGGCGTCAAAGGCATCGGCCACGCAGATGATCCGTGCATGCAGAGGGATTGATTCATCCTGCAGGCGGGCCGGATAGCCGGTGCCGTCCCAGCGTTCATGGTGGTGCATGATGGTGGGCAGGATATGTGAAAGGTTTTCCAGGCCAACGATCAGCAGGCCTGCCTTGAGCGGGTGTTCCCGCATGATGATCTCTTCGCGCTGATCAAGCGGATTGGGTTTGTTCAGGGTTGCTTCGGTGGTACCGACCGCCTTGCCGATGTCGTGCAGGATTGCACCGGCATAGAGATCCCGCAGTTCTATCTGGGACAGCCCCATACGAGCGCCGATGGCCAGGCTGATTTCAGCTACCCTGCGGGTATGGCCCTGGATATAGGTGTCCTTGACCTCAAGTGCCTCCACCAGCACCTGGATCAGGTTGTTCACAAAGCGTGGATCCCATGTCTGGGCTATGTCATACGGTTTTGGCATGGTAATCCTCTATAGCGCAAAATACGCTACTGTCAACCCGGCTCTATCGTTTTCCCTGAGCCAGCCTGGCCGAAGCCGGGTCTCTGCGCAGCAGCCACATGCAGATCGGCCCCAGCAGTCCCCCCAGCCCTACCGTGGTAAAGGCGATCCCCCAGGCACCATTGATGCCGGGCCAGGGCTGCCAGTTCTGGAAACGGTCCAGTGCCCAGCCAAAGACGGTGGGGGAGATCATCCCCATGGTGTAGCCCACCAGCGATTGCATTCCCATGGCAGCTCCCAGATAACCCGGTGCCACCAGCTCTGTCAGGGCAGTGGAAAAGACCGGCGATTCTGCCACAATCAGCCAGCCATAGACCGCTCCCACGAGCAGCGTCAGCCAGAGATTGGTATTGATCAGCCAGCCAAACAGGAATGAACAGGCAACCGATCCCAGCATGACCAAACTGACGGTGGTGGTGCGTCCAAAACGGTCAGACAGACTGCCGGTAATGGCGGTGGAAAAGGTACCGATTCCCACCAGTGCGGCAGCAATAGCTGCAGCTGTGGCGGTGGCCCTGGCAGTGCTGAATCCCCAGCCGGCCAGTGCGGCAGCAAAAAACGGGGCCAGCCAGCTGCGCATGCCGTACATCTCCCACATATGGCTGGCATACCCCAGGATGACCAGCAGGGCTGGCCGGTTCTGCAAAATTTCGCCGTTAAAACCGTGCGGAGAAGGTTGAGGCGGGGCAGGGCGGTAATCGCGGAAAACCAGCAGTGAAAGGCAGGCACCGATAAAGACACCGCCTGAACAGGCGAACATTGCGATCCTCCAGCCCCAGACACCGGCAATGGTACCCGGCACCACCAGCGACAGTGAGGCACCCAGGACTAACGCACCAACATAGATCCCCACTGCTCTGCCGCGCTGATGGCTGGCGAAACGTTCTGCCACCAGTTTCAGTCCCGGCATGTAGGTGCCGCCCATGCCGATGCCGGTCAACCCGCGCAGGATCAGGCCGGACAGATAATCATGGGCAAACAGCCCAAACAGCAGGTTGGCGATTCCTGACCAGAGTGCAGCGGTAATAAAGATCCAGCGGATATTCAGGCGGTCCGACAGGGTGCTGAGCAGGACACCTGAGGCGATATAGCCCAGCTGGTAGACTGAAAAGATCACTCCGGCCTGAGTGTTGTTCATCTCCCATTCGATTTTAAGTATGGGAAGGATGGCAGAATAATTGATAAATACCAGCATGATAAAGATCTGGCTGCAGCAGAGGGTCAGCAGCCAGAGTGTATCGGAACGATGCTTAGTCAAACAGTTCTGCCTCGGATAGCGGTTTGCCGGCAAGATCTTTGGCTGATAACAGTGGATCGCCGGACAGGGGCCAGCTGATACCGATGGCTGGATCATCCCAGGCAATCGTCCGTTCAAACTCCGGGGCCCAGTAGTCGGTGGTCAGATAAAGGAACTCGGCATGGTCTGAGGTAACACAGAAACCGTGGGCAAATCCTTCCGGCACCCACATCTGACGTTTGTTCTCAGCTGAAAGGGTGGTGCCGAACCATTTTCCGCAGGTTGGCGAAGAGCGGCGAATATCCACCGCAACGTCAAACACTTCTCCGCTTATGACGCGAACCAGCTTGCCTTGGGGGTGCTGAATCTGGTAATGAAGCCCCCTCAACACATTGCGGGCTGAGCGGGAATGGTTGTGCTGGACAAATGATCGCTCCAGGCCGGTTACCTTTTGCCAGACCCGTTCGTTGAAGCTTTCAAAGAAAAATCCCCGGTCATCTCCAAAGACTTTTGGTTCAAGAATCAGGACACCGGGCAGGGTAGTAGTCAGGCAGTTCATGGGAAGCGTTTCCTCCTTTGTGCAAGTCTGATTGTCATAACAGATAACGATTAAATTGTGAATATTTGTTGGAGGCACTGGAAAAATTGGAAAACTGCGCTAAGCTGACAAACATGGTACAAGAAACAACCTTTGATAATGGTGTCAGGGTCGTGACCCAGCAGGTTCCCGGCATGCATACGGTTTCGATCGGTGTCTGGGTCTCTAACGGTGCCCGTTGTGAACAACCATCTGAACATGGAACGGCGCACTTTATTGAACATCTGCTGTTCAAGGGAACCCACCGGCGTACTGCACGGCAGATTACCCGCGAAATCGACTCGCTGGGGGGGGTCTTGAACGCTTTTACCAGCTACGAGTATGTCTGCTACTACGCCAAGGCCCTGGCCAAAACGCTGCCTCAGGTAGTTGATATTCTTGCTGATATGTTTCTGCATTCCACCTTTCCGGCAGATGAAATAGAGAAGGAACGCAAGGTAGTGCTGCAGGAAATCAAGATGCGGGATGATGCCCCGGAAGAGTCCATCCATGACCGCCTGCACCAGAGCTTCTGGAAAGGTCATCCCCTGGGACACCCGATCCTGGGTACAGATCAGATCATTGGCTCAATTACCCGTGATACCATCATGGAGTTCAGAAACCACTGGTATCGCCCCAGCGAGATTCTCATCGCCGCTGCCGGTGGTGTTGAACATCATGCCCTGGTGGAACTTCTGCAGGAATCCTTTTCCTGTCTGCAGCCCGGTGAGCCACGCCGCGTGCTTCAGTCGCACGGCAGGCTTGCAGCAGGCCGGGTCATGGAGTTGTGTGAACGGGATCTTGAACAGACCCTGATCTGCCTGGGCACCGAAGGGCTACCGACCAGTTCTCCTGAACGTTACAGCCTGATGGTGCTGAATGCCATTCTGGGCGGGGGGATGAGCTCTCGGCTGTTTGAGGAGATTCGTGAGAAGCGCGGCTTGGCCTACTCGGTCTACTCCTATGTCTCATCCTTTGCCGATGCCGGAACATTGTCAATCTATGCCGGTTCCGAGCGGGAGCGCAGTTGCGAGGCGGTCACCATTATTCTGGAGGAGATGTCCCGCTTGCGGGATGAGGCAGTACCACAGGATGAACTTGAAGCAGCACGTGAACAAATTAAGGGTAAGATATTGATGTCACTTGAATCAAGTGATAGTTATATGTCGCGTCTGGCACGCAGTTACTTGAATTTCGGCCGTTATCAGCCGCTGGATGAAATCATGGCAGGCTTCGATGCCGTGACTGCTGATGATCTGCAGCAGCTTTCAACCCGCTTATTCCGTGATGAAACCCTGAATATCCAGGTTATGGGCAAGGTTGATCCGCACTGTTTTGCTGAAAAATCCGGGCGTATCATCCTGTAGTTTTTTGTGTCTATTGAGTGGACCCACAGCTGGGAGTGGCTGGTATGGCAGGTAGCTATTGGCCCCATAGCTGGAACCTGTTGACCAAGATTGTAGCTGTCAATCTGGTGGTCCTTTTTGTCGCGTTTCTCGCCTTGATGTTCTATGTGCTCCCCCTCTATGAAGACAAGCTGCAGCAACAGCGCAAACAGTATATAGCCGAGCTGGTTGATATGGCTACCGGCGTGGTTGAAAACTGCCATCAGCAGGAGTTGCAGGGGCGTCTGACCACCTCTGAGGCGCAACAGTCCGCATTGGCTACACTCAGGGTGATGTCCCGGGACAACGGCTATTTCTGGATTCATGACACGCAGTTAAAGATGATCATGCACCCCTATGCCACCCATCTTGATAACCGTAATCTTGCAGATTATGCGGATCCGAACGGCAAGAAGCTCTTTGTGGAGATGAACCGGTTGGTGGCGGCATCCGGCAAAGGTTATCTGGAGTACTATTGGCCGAAGCCAGGACATAACCAGTCAATTTCAAAGATCTCTTTTGTAAAGCTTTTTGTCCCCTGGGGCTGGGTGGTCGGTAGTGGGATGTACCTGGATGATATCTCTGAGGAGGTGGCCTCACTCAGGCATAAGGTCTATCTCATTGTTGGTCTTGTGCTGGTCTTGATAACTACGTTTTCATTGATTGTTGCTGTTCGGATCAAGAAGCCGCTGCAGCAGGCACTGGAGCTGCTGCAGGAGATACCTGAACAGTACCGGCCTGCCCAGAGCATAACTGCACTGGATGAATCCAACCGGCTGTTGCGGGCCATGGTTAATCTTGTAACCGCTCTGAAGGCTGCAAAAGAACAGGCAGAGGCAGCCAGTTCTGCCAAGGGGGCATTCCTGGCCCAGATGAGCCATGAGATCCGGACACCGATGAATGCGATCAGCGGACTGACCGAGCTTGCCCTGGATCAGGCACCTTCTCCGCAACAACGGGAGTTGCTGGAAGGTATCAGTCACGCCGCAAACCATCTCTTGAGCCTGATTAATCAGGTGCTTGATTTCTCAAAACTGGAGGCGGGAACCGTTGAGTTGGAACAGATTCCTTTTAATCTACGACAGACGCTGACAGCAACCCTGCTGCCATTCTCGGTGCGGGTCCGTTCAAAGGGGGTCAGGTTTGAAACCGTCCTGGCCGATAACCTGCCCACCCGGGTGATCGGTGACCCGACCAGATTGCGTCAGGTACTGGTTAATCTGGTGGGGAATGCGGTCAAGTTTACCCGGCAGGGGTGTATTGAGATCGACGTTGAAAAAGGTGAGCAGACGGGCAACCACTGTGAGCTGCGCATCATGGTCAGAGACACCGGGATCGGTATCCCGCAGGAGAAGATTGCACAGATCTTTGCTCCTTACAGCCAGGCTGCCGCCTCAACGACCCGCGAATTTGGCGGCACCGGCCTGGGACTTTCGATTGTCAAGCAGTTGCTTGAGGTGATGCAGGGAACGATTGCGGTTGAAAGCCAGCCCGGAGCAGGAACCTGCTTCTCGGTATCTGTTCCGGTTGAGATTGCAGGGCCTGATACACTGTCCGGTTCGGCAGAACTCCAGGGCGTTCCTGCTCAGCGGGTTTTGCTGGCAGAAGATAATGAAATCAACCGCATGATGCTGTCCAAGCTGCTGGAAAAGACCGGTCACCGGGTTGATGCCGTTGCAGATGGCAAAACAGCCGTTGAATACTGGAAAAACGGCTCTTACAGCATGATTCTGATGGATATCCAGATGCCGGAAATGGATGGTCTTGAGGCCACCCGGATCATCCGATCACTGGAAGCGGGCCAGGGAGGGCATATCCCGATTATCGCCATGACCGGCCAGGACAGCCCGGAGGATGTGGAAAACGGCTACCGGGCCGGGATGGATCTGTACCTGAAAAAACCGGTACAACTGTGTGAACTGGTTGCCGCAGTGGCGCGTGTGGCAAGCTAGGCCGGGGCAGCTACAGCTTTCCGGTATGACCAAACCCGCCGGTTCCCCGCGCACTTTCTTCGCTGAATTCTTCTACGACCCGTAGATTGGCCTGCACCACCGGCATGAACAGCATCTGACAGACCCGTTCACCGGGCTGGATGCTGTACGGTTCACTGCCCTGGTTGCGGATACCGATCTTGATCTCACCCTGATAATCGCTGTCAATCACGCCAATGGTGTTGGCCAGGACAATGCCGTGCTTGATCCCCAGCCCTGAACGGGGTGCCAGGATAGCCACCAGATTCGGGTCGTGGATACTGATGGCAATACCACTGGGGATGGTGACGGTTTCGCCGGGTGCCACAGCCACTGCCTCATCCAGGCAGGCCCGCAGATCAAGGGCTGCAGAACCGTCGGTGGCATACTGGGGTAGGGGGATGCTGCTGCCGATCAGGGGACTGACAATTTTGGTTTCAATCTCACGGTGTTTCATGTAAAAAATCCCTTCTGGTTGTTACTGTACAGGCTTTGTAACGTAAAGCCGCCACAACGCAAAGCATAAAAAGGAGCTGTCATGCGTGACCCCCGTGTGGCCGAGATGGCCAAGGTGCTGGTTGATTACTCCACCCGGATCAAAAAAGGTGATCGGGTACTGATATCTGCTGCCGGTTTTGAGGCTGCCCCGCTGGTAAAGGAGTTGTACGCGCTTTGTCTGCAGCGTGGTGCCGAATATGTTGAGTACAGCTTCAGTGTGCCCGAGATCGACCGTCAGTTGTACAATCTGGCCTCGAAAAAACAGCTGGAGGTCTTTCCTCTGCATAAACTGGATTTCTTCAAGACCTTGACCGCCTATATCGGCATCTCTGCCGGTGAAAACTCCATGGTCAATGCCACCAGCAACCAGAAGGCGATGGTGGCCTATGCAAAGCTGACCCGTCCGCTGGTGGATCAGCGGGTCAAGCATACCAAGTGGGTGGTCACCCGCTATCCGACCCAGGGTTCAGCCCAGGAGGCACGGATGAGCCTGGATGAATATGAAGATTACCTGTTTGCTGCCTGCAATATTGACTGGTCAGTTGAATCGAAAAAAATGGAAAAGTTGAAGAAGTTGATGGACAAGACCGACAAGGTGCGCCTGAAAGGGCCGGATACTGATCTTACTTTCAGCATCAAGGGCTTACAGGGAATCAAGTGCGATGGTCGCTACAATATCCCGGACGGTGAGGTCTTTACGGCACCGGTGCGGGATTCTGTGCAGGGGGTTATCACCTACAACTGCCCCACCATCTATCAGGGCAAGGAGTTCAACAATATCCGGCTTGAGTTTAAGGATGGCAAGATTATCAAGGCCACGGCAGGGGCGATGACCAAGGCCCTGAATGATATCCTGAACACGGATGAAGGCGCCCGTTATGTTGGTGAGTTTGCGGTGGGAGTCAATCCCAATATCCGTACCCCGATGCGTAATATCCTGTTTGATGAAAAGATCTCCGGTTCTATTCACTTTACCCCCGGTCAGGCCTATGATGAAGCTGACAACGGTAACCGTTCGGCTGTACACTGGGACATGGTACGTCTGATGCAGGATGGCGAGATCTGGTTTGATGATTGTCTGATCCAGAAAAACGGCAGATTTGTGATTAAAGAGCTGGAAGCCCTTAACCCGGAGAAGTAGTCCCGATGCTGCTCGAAATCAATCCGATATATCCGCAGCCGCATCAGATTGCACAGGTTGTGGACTGCCTGAAAAACGGCGGTATTGTTGCCTACCCGACCGATACAACCTATGGTCTCGGCTGTTCAATTTTTAATAAAAAGGGGCTGGAGCGGATTTATCAGGTCAAACAGCGGGATAAGCGTAAGCCCTTTTCCTTTATCTGCGCCGACCTGTCCGAGGTCTCGCGCTATGCACGTCTGACCAATCACGCCTTCAAGATCATGAAGCGCTATCTGCCCGGTCCCTATACCTTTGTGCTTGAGGCCAGCCGCGAGGTGCCGGATCTGCTGATAACCAAGCAGAAGACCGTCGGGATCAGGATGCCTGATAACGCAATCTGTCTGTCGATTGTGCAGGGGCTGGGGGTGCCGATTGTCACCACCAGTGCCAATCTGTCCGGCGAGGACCCGGTGGGAGACCCGTTGGAGATTAATCGGCTGTTTGGCCATGTCCTGGATCTGGTGGTAGACGGAGGGTTGCTGACCACTGATGTCAGTTCGGTGGTCAGTCTGGTGGGGAAAGAGCCTGAACTGCTGCGGGAAGGGGCTGGCGATCTTTCCTGGCTGACAGGGTAGTAGTGCGGGGGCACGTGTGACCAACAACCATATGAGCGATAGTGAGCGGGTCGTTGAGCTGCTGGCCCGCAGGAATGCCGAGCTGGCATCTTTGCTTGAGATTGGCAAGACCCTGATTTCATCGCTTGAGCTGCGTGAGGTCCTGCAGGCGATCATGTCGCAGGTGGAACGGCTGCTGCAGCCAAAGACCTGGTCTTTGCTGCTGGTGGATGAGGACACCAATGAGCTCTGTTTTGAGATAGCGGTTTCACCGGTTGCGCAGGAGTTAAAGGGGATTCGCTTGAAGATGGGTGAGGGAATTGCCGGCTGGGTTGCCCAGACCGGTCAGCCGCTGCTGATTCCTGATGTCAGCCTGGACTCCCGTTTTGCCCACCATGTTGCCGAAGAGGTCGAATATCCGGTCAGCTCCATCCTCTGTGCCCCACTCAAGATTCGCGACAGGGTGCTGGGGGTGATTGAGCTGATCAATACCGTGGGTGAACGCACCTTTGATGACGATGACCTGCCGCTGCTGGGGGCTGTGGCGGACTTTGCCGCCATTGCCATTGACAATGCCCGCAACTACAAGCGGGTCAGCGAACTGGTGGTGACTGATGATTTGACCGGCCTGCACAATGCCCGTCACTTCCATGAACTGCTGGAATATGAGCTTGAACGCAGCCGCCGTTACAAGAGTCAGGTGTCACTGCTGTTCTTTGACCTTGATCACTTCAAAGAGGTCAATGACCGTTTTGGCCACTTGGTCGGCAGCCGGATGATTGCCGAGGTGGGGCATCTGGTGAAGCGTCATATCCGTTCCTCGGACCGGGCAGCCCGATACGGCGGTGATGAGTATGTGGTGGTGCTGCCCAACACCGGCAAACAGGGAGCCCTAGCGGTTGCCACCAATCTGCTGGAGCGTTTTCGCGCCCACCTGTTTTTAACGGACAGCAACGAATCTGTGCCGATTACGGCAAGTTTTGGGGCGGCAACCTTTCCCGATGATGCCCATGATCGTACCAGTCTGATCCGTGCTGCTGATTCGGCCATGTACGAGGCCAAGGAGGCAGGTCGCAACAGGGTTGAATATTTTTCAGGTAAAGAAACCAAAATAATGTCTTAACTGTTTGTATTGAAAGGAATTTGTATGTATCGCTTAACTGTCAAGACCGGCTTTGCCGCTGCCCATAACCTGATCAACTATCAGGGCGATTGCGAAAATCTGCACGGCCATAACTGGAAGGTTGAGGTGACGGTAACTGCCAGCAAACTGGATCAGGCCGGCCTGGCCATAGACTTCAAACTGTTGAAGCGGGAAACGAATGCGTTGCTTGATGAATTGGATCATAAGTATGTCAATCAACATCACTTTTTTCAGGATATCTCCCCTTCTTCCGAGAATATCTCCCGCTATCTCTTCCAGGAACTGTCCAAACGTCTGAATGACGGCAATGTCAAAGTGGAGCGGATCGGGGTCTGGGAATCCGATAATGCCTGTGCCGAATATTATGAATAGTTCGGCCCCCTTGGTAGAGATATTTTCCTCCCTGCAGGGTGAGGGGGTGCTGGCCGGCTATCGCCAGATTTTTGTCCGTTTTCCCGGCTGTAATCTGGACTGTTCCTTTTGCGATACGCAGCTTGAGGCAGAGCCGGTCTGCCGGGTTGAGACCACACCGGGAAGCGGACAGTTTCAGGAACTAGCCCAACCGGTCACTCTTGAAACCCTGCTCGGCATCATTACCCGCTGGTGTAAACAGCTGCCCAATGCCCACCACTCCATCAGCATCACCGGCGGTGAGCCGATGCTGCATACCGATCTGCTGGCCCGCTGGCTGCCGGAGCTGAATATCCTGCTGCCGATTCACCTGGAAACCAATGGCACCCTGCCGGAAGCATTACCAAGGCTGATTGAACACCTGGACGTGATCAGCATGGATATCAAGCTGCCCAGCTCGGCTGCCACCCCGGAGCTGTGGCAGGAACACAAGCGCTTCCTTGAGATCGCCCTGGAGCGGGATCTGTCGGTAAAGGTGATCGTTGGTGAGCAGACCACCGAACAGGAGCTGCTTAAAGCCTGTAAACTGGTTGCAGAGGTTGACGATGAGATTCCGTTCATTATTCAGCCGGTCACTGGCCGGGATGGACGGGTAGCTGTAGCCCCTGAACGTCTGATGCATTTTCAGGCTGTTGCGGCAAAAAAGCTGTGTGACGTGCGGGTACTGCCCCAGATGCACCGTTTTCTTGAGGTGGCGTGATGCTGCTGGAAGAGCTGACCATGCCCCAGGTGGAGGCAGCCCTGGCTGCCGGCTGCAGAACCGTCTATATCCCTTTTGGTGCGCTGGAAGAACATGGCCCCCATCTGCCGCTGTCCACTGATACGATCCAGGCCTACCAAGTGGGCAAGCGGGCTGCTGAACTGGTTCCGCTCTTTGTGGCGCCCCCGATCCCCTATGGCAACTGCCGTTCCACCAATTGCCATCCCGGTACCGTTTCCATCTCTACCACTACCCTGCGGTGTCTGTTAAAAGACCTGGTGCGCTCCTTTTATCGTCAGGGGATGCACAACGTGGTAGTGCTGACCGGCCATGCCGGCGGTGCCCATCGTCTGGCCCTGCAGGATGCCGGTGAAGAGCTGCTGGATGAACTGCCGGAACTGCGGATCGCTGTGGTGACGGAATATGAACTGGCCAAAGATGAGGGCAGGGGAATCATTGAAACCCCTGGCGATGCCCATGCCGGTGAGATCGAGACCTCCCGCATCATGCACAGTCATCCCCATCTGGTACAGGGGTCGGCTCCTGAGGAGTATCCAACCTTTCCCACCGGTATTCTGGTGCGGGACAAGCGCCGCTACTGGCCCGGCGGTGTCTGGGGTGATCCAGACAAGGCCACCGCGGATAAAGGTGCCAGGATAGAAGAACTGGTGGCCCGCAAGGTGGTTGAGCTGGTCAGGCTGCTTGAAGAGGGGCGCTATGTCTGAGCAGCCTTTTCTGCGTGATTGTTCTCTTGCCAACGGCCTGCAGGTGACTGTGGCGGATGTCTCACGTCACTACTATGGCGGCTACTGGCAGGTCTGCCTGGAGGTCAGTTGTCTGGTTTCCCTTGATCTGGGCCTGTTTTCCGATCCGGTCATTGAGGCGGATGCCCGCCGGCTTCTGGGGACAGCGGTTCCTTTTGTACGCCATCTGGAAAAGATGGCGGTACATGGTGATGAACTGGCATCTGTGCGTCAGGAACTGCTGGAGCGCTTTGATCGCCATCTGTTGCCGTTTCTTGGTAATCAACAGTTTCCCTCCCGTTTCATTCAAAGTGAGTTTCAAAAACGTTGCAAGAAGAGTAACCGTGGGATCCCCTGCCTGTTATGAATGTCGATGAACTTGTGATTGAACGGTTGGCCCTGGGAGGCAACGGTGTCGGCAGAATTGATGGTAAGGTCTGCTTTGTGCCGTTTTCCGCGCCTGGCGACCGGCTGAAGGTGCGGGTGGTACGGGAGCACCGTTCCTACTGTGAAGCAGAACTGGTGGAGCTGTGTGAGCCATCACCGCAACGGGTTGAACCGTGCTGTCCTGCCTTTGGGCGGTGCGGTGGCTGTGATTGGCAGCATATCAGTTACCAGGCGCAATGTGATGCCAAGCAACAGATTCTGATCGAGACCCTGCAACGGGTTGCCCATCTTCAGGCTCCGGCAGTTGCGGCAACAGCCGCGTCCGGGTTGGACTATGGCTACCGGGCCCGGGCCCAGTTCAAGCTACATGCAACACCGGCGGGACTGGCGGTTGGCTTTTTCCGGCGTGGCTCACGTTTTGTGATTGATCTGCCCCAGGGCTGTCCGATCTGTACTGAGCCCATTAACACTGCCATGCTGAAGCTGCGTCAGGTTATTCAGACCGTTCCGGACCTGCACCGCATCCCCCAGCTCAGTCTGGAGGAGGGTACCTCCGGTGTCGTGGCGGTTGTGCATTACATCGGTAGCGACCAGCAGCGTTTGAAGCAGCTGTTTGTGCAGCACCGGGTCCAGTTGGGGTTGAGCGGGCTTTTTCTGCAAATCGGCAGGAAAGAGGCACTGCAGCCGGTCTTCGGTTCCGGACATCTGACCTATCCGGTGCCGCGCTGCGATTCGCCTGCTAACGCCATGCTGCTTGGTTATGAGATCGGCGGGTTCTCGCAGGTCAATCGCCTGCAGAATCAGAAGATGGTCAAGCTGGTCTGCGGCTATGCCCAACCTGCTGCAAGCCAGCGTATGCTGGATCTCTACTGCGGGAATGGTAACCTCTCCCTGCCGTTGTCCGGTGCCGTGCAGGAACTGCTGGGGATTGAAGGGTTTGCCCCCTCAATTGCATCGGCAGTTGACAATGCCCGTCAACTTCGTGTAAACAATAGCACTTTCAGATGTAACGACGCCTCAAAAGAGTTGCGTCACCTGCTGGCTCAACATGCCCTGTTTGATCTGGTGTTGTTGGACCCGCCCAGGGCCGGTGCTGCTGACGTCGTCCGTGAACTCGGTCAGCTTGGGGCACAGCGGATTGTGTATGTCTCCTGTGATCCTGCAACACTGGCCCGTGATCTGGCGGTGCTGTGCGGTGCGGCCGGGTACCGGCTGATTGAGGCTACACCGCTGGATATGTTTCCCCAGACCGGCCACCTGGAAACAGTGGCCTTACTGACCCGAACCTAGAATAAAGCTGTTTCTCATAGCGAATCTGCACAACAAGGAGCGTACCATGAACAAGTCTGAACTGATCGAAACCTTTGCCCTCCAACGCGAGATCTCCCACAAGCGGGCTGAAGAGGTGGTCAACATGATCTTCAACTCCATGAGCGAGGCGATGACTGCTGGTGAGCGGATCGAGATTCGTGGTCTGGGGAGCTTTGTGGTTAAGGAGTATGGCGCCTATACTGGACGTAACCCCAAAACCGGTGAGCCGATTGAAGTAAAACCGAAGAAACTGCCGTTCTTCAAGGTTGGTAAAGAGCTGAAGGAGCGTATCCTGGACGGCGAGTAAGTATGTCCCGTCGTATTGCAGCCATTGATTTCGGTACCAACACTGCCCGGCTCCTGATTGCCGATCTGACTGATGATGGACGGTTTGAACAGGTCGCCCTGCAGCGGACCATTGTTCGTCTGGGAGGCGGCTTCAGCCGTGAAACCGGTCTGGCTGATGATGCTATCCAGCGTGCCCGGCTTTGCCTGCACCAGTTTGCTGATACGATTCATAGGCATGCAGTTGATTCGGTGCGGGCTGTGGCAACCAGCGCAGTCAGGGACGCAGTCAATGGTCCGGCCTTTGTGGATCAGATGGTCCAGGAAACCGGTATCAGGCTTGGTGTGATTGATGGCCTGACAGAGGGCCGGGTGACACTGGCCGGTGTGCTGATAGGCCTGGATCAACAACCGGAACAGGTGCTGATGTTTGATGTAGGGGGGGGGAGTACCGAGTACACCATAGCTCGGGGCGCCTGCCCCCTTTTTGTGCATAGCCTGCCTTTGGGGGTTGTACGACTGACGGAGGGCAAGGCTGATCCGGCAGCCATGGCAGACAAGATCGAACGTGAACTGGACAGCCTGCAGCAGCAGATGGCACAGGCGCAGATTGCACTTTCCCCCGATACCCTGCTGGTGGGTACCGCAGGTACCGCCACAACCCTGGCTGCCATTTCGCTCGGGATGGCAGAATATGACTACCGCAAAGTAAACAACTGCATGCTGGAGCTGCAGGAAATTCAGCGCATCTATGAGCTGTTGCTACCGCTTTCACCGGAACAGCGTCTGTCTGTTGCCGGCCTGGAAAAAGGACGCGAGGATCTGATCATTGCCGGTAGTCTGATTACCCTCCTAACGCTGCAACGTTTTGGTTTTAACTCCATGAAAGTCAGTGATTACGGACTGCTTGAAGGTCTGGTGGTCTCAGACATTGTCTGATTGATCAAAAGCAGGCATGACAACGTACAATCAGGTGGTATACTCACAACTGTGTTTTTTGATGGCAATGTACCGGGGAGTTTTGTGTGGAGAGTAACAGCCATCTGATGGGCAGACAACCGATCCTGAACGGCCTTGAAGAGGTTGTCGGCTATGAGTTGTTGTTCCGCTCCCCCAAATCCATCGCCACAGCAACCATTGAGTGCCCGGTTCAGGCAACCTCCCGCGTCATGCTGGATGTCATCTCCAGTTTTGGTATCCGCGAAATGCTGGGTGAACTGCCCGGCTACATCAATGTGGATGCCGAGATGTTGTTGAGCGATGCAATCCAGCTGCTGCCAAGTGACGTGATCGGTCTTGAGCTGCTTGAGGATATTGCCATTACGCCCGCTATTGTTGCACGCTGCCGTGACCTGAAGGCACAGGGCTATCAACTGGTGCTTGATGATCACCGCTACGGACCTCAGTATGAAGAACTGTACGATGGTCTGGTGGATATCATCAAGATGGATATGATTACGACCCCCCTTGATGACCAGTACCGCGAGGTTGAACTGTTTAAGCGCTACCCGGTTAAGCTGCTGGCAGAGAAGGTTGATAGCCGTCACGTCTACCTGCGTTGCCGCAAGATGGGGTTTGAGCTGTTTCAGGGCTACTTCTTTGCCCGTCCGTCATTGGTTAAAAAAACCCGTCTGGCCAATTCATCCAGCACCTTCTTTCAGTTGATGCAGCAGCTTGCACGTGATGCTGATATTGACGAAATCGAACAGACCTTTAAGCAGAGTCCCGCCTTGACCTATAAGCTGCTCCTGCTGGTTAATTCAGTCTCCTTTTCCACTCGGGAAAAGATTCGGACCGTACGTCACGCCATTATGCAGGTGGGGAGGCAACACCTGAAGCGCTGGGTGCAGCTAGCAATCTTTGCCGATGACGGCGGCCTGGGGATACACAACCCTTTGCTGGAGATGGCTGCAGTGCGGGCTGCCTTCATGGAGGAGCTGGCCAGGCTGGAATTGAGCAAGACACGGCTGCTGCGCTATGCCCAGCCGGATGAATGCTTTATGTTGGGAACCTTGTCAGTCCTGAAGGATGTCTGTGAGATCGGTACTGATGATATGCGTAAAAACCTGAATTTGTCAGATGATCTTGTTGGCGCCCTGGTGGCCCATGAAGGTGATCTGGGTACCATGCTCTGTCTGGCCGAGATGATTGAACAGCTGGAGTTTGAAGAGGCAGAACAATGCCTTGGACGGTTGGGGGTCTCACCTGATCTGGTGCTTGACTGCCAGAAAAAGGCCTACAGCTGGCGCAACAGTCTGGTCTGAGCTGCTGTTATTGTTTTGATATGATCTTGCTGTACTCCCGGACCGTCCTGGCCCGTTGCAGATAGTTCTGCTGCAGGCCTTTGTTGCCTTGCAGGCCAGCGAGTTCTGCCAAGGCCTCCAGGTCCGCTGCGATCTTTGCAGAGACCTCCTGTTGTTTGTCCAGCTTCAGTGCCTCCTGCAGCAATTCTTCTGCCGTATCAAACTGTCTTTCCTGTGCCTTGATCAATCCCAGCATCCGCAGCGAGTTTGCACGCTCCAGCTCCATACCGTCCTGCTTGTTGGCTGTTAATGCCGTTTCAGCCAGCCGCATTGCTTCGGTTTTGTCTCCCGCGATCAGGGCGATACGGGCCAGCAGATTCAAACGTCGTCCCTGCAGGTTACCCCGTTCTGATCTCAGGGCGATCCCGGCCCAGCGGCCAGCTTCTGCAAGGTGGTTCGCTGCCAGTTCCTGAAGGGCCTTTTCCTGGGCGGCATCGGCATACTGCGGGGTGTCACCGGCATTGGCAAGGGCCTGTTCCACCAGTTGCGCGGCCAGCTGCTGTTTGCCGTCGTGACGGGCAACTCTGCTCTGATTCAGCAGTGTCAGGCTCAGGCCGTTACGATCATCCTGTGCTGCGGCACGCTGCAGCGCCTCCTGAAACAGTTTCTGGGCGTCAGTAGCATAGCCCTTTGCGGCACTGCCCAGGGCCCGTTCGTTCAGGTCCGTAATTTTACGTTCATGTTCGGACAGTTGCACCTTACTGCCAAAACAACCGCTCAACAGGGTCGTGGCAGCCAGGATCAGGGCCGTTTTAACTGATACGCTAGTCATGACTGTCACCCGCCTTGAAGGAACGGCTTGGTACGGTTACCGATCCTCCTCCCAGCAGCCAGGAGTTATTCAGGCTGTTCACCAGCCGGTCGGTGCTGAACAAGAGTTCTTCCGTGCGTGACAAGACCCCGGGAATCAGGGGGAATGCCTGCTGGGACAGTTTCTTGGTCTCTGCAGAAATTGTCGCGACATTAGCCATGGCGGCATCGGTTTTTTCAAGTAGTGGCGGCAGTTTTTCAAGTGCGGTATTCAGTCTGGCTACATCCAGGCTGTCAATCTTGCGGGTGCTGATCTCCAGAAGCGTTGTGGTCCGGTTGCCGATCTCTTCGAGGTTGCGGGTGGTGCTTACCAGCAGGGTGTCGGCATTGCTGCGGGTTGTCTCAAGATGCCGGGTCAGCAGCTCCAGATTGCGGATGGTCTTTTTCAGATCCCCGTTGGGATCATTGACGTAACCTATGATATCCCGTACCTCAATCAGCACCGGTTTCACCTTTTCAGCGATTTCATCTGCCAGCTCATCCAGTCCCTTGGTCTTCAGATAGGTGATGGATTCGCCCGGTTTCAGTTCTGGTTTGTCAAGTGAACCCACGGCAACTTCAACAATACTGTCACCCACCAGCCCTTCCTTGACCAGTTTGACGGTTGAATCGCTGCGAATCCACTTGCTGTATTTCTTTGCGATTTCGATTGAAATCTCAACCATGGCCTGTTCATTCAAGGCCATGTCAGTGATGCGCCCTATTCTGAATCCGGAGAGCTTGACCGGCATTCCCTTGGTAAATCCGGTGCCGCGGTCAACGGTCACGTTCAGGGTATATTTGGGGCTGAAAAGGTCTTTCTGAACCCCTACCAACAGTACCACCAGGGCCACGCCAGCCAGGGCCAGCAGGGTAAACAGACCGATTTTACGTTCAAGGTTTTTAAATCTGGGGTCTTGTTGCGTGATCATGTCTGCCTCGTGATCTGTGGCGGATTATATCTCAGGTCACAGGTAATGTCCGGTGTCAGCAGCGGTAGCTGAATATCTCCTGTGGTAATGAACAGCGCTGCCGGAGCATCAGCCTGATTTTGTAATGCCATGACCTGCTGCAGAAGCAGATCCCGCTGCAGGTTTGGGAGGTCATCCAGGCATTCAGCATACACCATCAGGCGTGGTGCTGAAACAACAGCGCGAACAAAAGCGGTCATGATTCGCTCTGTATAGCTGAGATGACCGGGCAACGCCCAGATGTTGCCTTTGTAGCCAAGTTTTTCAAGCAGCAGCAGGGCCTGCTCTGCTGCAGTGTCAGGTACTGAGCCATGGTGGTACAACAGGGGCAGGGTGATGTTCTCCCATACCTTCAGGTTGGAGATCAGGCCCGCCTGTGCGGTGACCGTACTGATAGTTCTGCGAACCCTGAGCAGTTGCTCACGATCCAGCTCATGGAGCGGCAGTTCATCCAGCAGCACTACACCGCTTTCAGGCCGTGCTTCACCAATAACCACCTGAAGCAGTTGCTTGGTCTCCTGCTCCCCTGAGGTCTTGCAGAGAGCCACCTGTCCCTGCTGAAGGCTCAGGCTCAAATGGCTGACAACACCTGGAATGGTGAGATCTCTCAGTTCAAGAAGCTCAGGCATGACAAAAAACAGGCTCCTGTTTTGTTGCGGGTAGTTTGGTTGCCGTAATCTGACTTGACTGTCTACATACCATAAACTGACCCGCTTCACAAAGCGTGAAGATTCGCCCATTTGAGGATATGAAACAAGAGTAAACGAATTGACAATACCGTGTGTCAACGTGTATAAATTAACCCTTTAATTCTATTTATATGTTGTAAAGCGAGATGAGTTCCCATGAAAGAAATTCTGTCCGGCAACGAGGCCATTGCACGGGGCGCCTATGAGGCAGGTTGTCTGGTGGCCAGTGCCTATCCCGGTACCCCTTCGACTGAAATCCTTGAAAACGTAATCAACTACAAAGAAATCAACGCCTCGTGGGCCCCCAATGAGAAGGTAGCCCTTGAGGTCGCGATTGGCGCCTCCTTTGGCGGTGCCCGTGCGCTGGCCTGTATGAAACATGTCGGGGTCAACGTAGCTGCAGATCCGCTGTTTACCGCCTCTTATACCGGTGTCAAGGGCGGGCTGGTGCTGGTGGCTGCCGATGACCCGGAAATGCACTCCTCCCAGAACGAGCAGGACAGCCGCAATTATGCCAAGTTTGCCAAGGTTCCAATGCTGGAGCCGGCAGACTCCCGTGAATGCAAGGAGTTTACCAGGCTGGCCTTTGAACTGTCTGAGCAGTTTGATACTCCGGTAATGCTGCGCAGCTGCACCCGTATATCCCATGGCAAGTCAGTTGTGGAGCTGGGTGAACGGGTAAACGACCTTCCTGCACCGAAGCTGGTAAAAGACGCACCCAAGCTGGTGATGCTGCCCGGTAACGCCAAGGTACGCCATCCACTGGTTGAAGAGCGCACAGTCACGTTGTCAGAGTACGGTGACACTGCCGCCATTAACCGGATGGAACTGCATTCAGGTGAAATCGGCGTAATCTGCGCCGGTGTAACCTATCAGTATGTCCGCGAGGCGCTGCCTGAGGCCAGTGTGCTGAAGCTGGGTATGGTCTGGCCGTTGCCCAAGAACCTGATCAGGGAATTCAGTGGCAAGGTTAAGCAGCTCTTTGTGATTGAAGAACTGGACCCGTTCATTGAAGAGCAGGTCAAGGCAATGGGCATTGCCTGTCAGGGCAAGGGGCTTACCTCACTGTGCGGTGAACTTTCTCCCGGGCGGATCCGTGATGCCTTTGTCAAGGCCTCTCTTGTCGAGGCTGCTGCATCAGAGGTCGTTACTGTTGAGCCGGTGCCGCCACGTCCGCCCAACATGTGTCCCGGTTGTCCCCACCGCGGTGTCTTCTATCAGTTAAATCGCGCCAACGCCTATGTGACCGGTGATATCGGCTGCTATACCTTGGGCTTCATGCCCCCTTTGAATGCCATGGACACCTGCGTCTGTATGGGGGCCTCCATCAGCATGGGCTCCGGTATTGTGCGGGCGCTGCCACCTGAAGAGCAGAAACGGGTTGTGGCGGTAATCGGTGATTCCACCTTCCTGCATACCGGCATCAACAGCCTGATGGAGATGGCCTGGAACAAGGCGCCAGCCACGGTTGTCATCCTGGATAACCGGATTACGGCCATGACCGGCCGTCAGGAAAACCCGGCCTCCGGTTTTACCCTCTCAGGTGATGAGACCTCAGAGGTGAATATCCCGGAGCTCTGCCGGGTGCTGGGGATCAAGCATGTCCGTGTGGTTGACCCCTATGACCTGGATGCCACCAGGCTGGCTCTTGAAGAGGAAATGAACCGCCTTGAACCATCGGTGATTATCACCAATCGTCCCTGCTGTCTGATCAAAGGGGCTGGACGTTTTGAAAAAGGAAAAATCCTGGAGGTGGATCAGGGCAAGTGCACCGGCTGCAAGGCCTGTTTGAGAATCGGCTGCCCTGCCATTGAGTGGAAACCCAACCCGGATGGTAACAAAGGCAAGGCCTTTATCGACCCGCAGCTCTGTACCGGTTGCACGGTCTGTCAGCAACTCTGTAAATTCAATGCCATCGGGGGGAGAAAGTAATGGATAACGCAATCACCAACATCCTCCTGGTGGGGGTAGGCGGGCAGGGAATCCTGCTGGCTTCTGAGATCCTGTCAGAGGCGTTCATGCTGGCAGGTTTTGATGTCAAGAAGAGTGAGATTCATGGCATGTCACAGCGGGGCGGCAGCGTGGTTTCCCATGTACGCTTTGGTAAAGAAGTTTTCTCTCCCGTGGTACCTGAAGGGGAGGGTGACATCCTGTTCGGCTTTGAACTGCTGGAAACCTATCGTTATCTGTCGCTGCTCAAACCGGGTGCCACGGTGGTGGCCAATGACTACAAGATCGCTCCGCCTGCAGTACTACTGGGGCAGGCTGGTTACCCTCAAGCCTTGCCTGAAAAAATAAAGGCCAAGTTCCCTGATTTCCTGTTGGTTGATGGACAGGGGCTGGCGCTCAAGGCCGGTGATGTGCGGGCTGCCAACACCGTCATGCTGGGTGCGGTTTCCAAACGTTTGCAGATTGCAGATGCGGTCTGGCAACAGGCCTTGGAAAAGATGGTGCCGAAAAGGGCGCTGGAGATCAACCTGAAGGCCTTTGCCATGGGCCGGGAACTCTAGGAGGTCGTACGCGTGGCCAACTATTTTAACGAAGAGTTTGAGACACTACCCCGTGCAGCCTTGGAGGCGCTGCAGCTGAAACGCCTTCAGGCAACGGTTGCGCGAGTGTATGCTAACGTACCGTTTTATAAGCAATCCTTTGATGCTGCCGGTATCAAGCCAGAGGATATCAAGAGTCTGGCCGACCTGCAGCGCCTGCCTTTTACCACCAAGCAGAATATGCGGGACTCCTATCCCTATGGTCTGTTTGCAGCCCCCATGGAAGAGATCGTCAGAATTCATGCCTCATCCGGCACCACCGGTAAACCGACGGTGGTGGGCTACACCCAGAAGGATATTGAAACCTGGTCTGAGCTGATGGCTCGTTCCTTTATGGCTGCTGGCGCCCACAAGGGCGATATCATTCACAACGCCTATGGGTATGGCCTGTTTACCGGCGGTCTGGGAGCCCATTACGGTGCTGAAAAGCTGGGTGCGTCGGTTATTCCGATCTCCGGCGGCAATACCAAGCGCCAGATCATGATCATGCAGGATTTTGGCTCTACCGTGCTGACCTGTACCCCTTCCTATTCACTGTATCTGGCTGAAGAAGCTGCTGCAGAAGGGGTGGATGTCAAGTCTTCAAAGCTGCGGGTCGGCATCTTTGGTGCCGAGCCCTGGTCTGAGGCGATGCGGGGGGAGATTGAGGCTAATCTTGGCCTGGATGCGATTGATATCTATGGCCTGTCCGAGATTATGGGGCCTGGTGTCGCGATTGAGTGTATTGAGGAAAAGCATGGCCTGCATATCTGGGAAGACCACTTTATCCCGGAGATCATCAATCCAGAGACCTGTCAGCCGGTTGCTGAAGGGGAAAAGGGTGAACTGGTAATCACCACCATTACCAAACAGGGAATTCCGTTGATCCGCTACCGTACCCGCGATATCACCAGCCTGAGTTACGCCCCCTGCGCCTGTGGCCGTACCCATGGCCGGATTGCCCGGATGAGCGGTCGCTCCGATGATATGCTGATCATCCGTGGAGTCAATGTCTTCCCGTCCCAGATTGAATCGATTCTGGTGCGGATTGAAGGGGTTGAACCCCACTACCTGCTGATTGTTGACCGAAAGGACAACCTGGATACCCTTGAGGTGCAGGTGGAGGTGGATGAACGGATCTTCTCAGACGAAATCAAGGTGCTGCAGTCTCTCTCGCGTCAGATAGAGAAGGAGATCAAGGATATGCTGGGTGTGACCTGCACGGTCAAGCTGGTGGAGCCCAAGACAATTCAAAGAAGTGAAGGTAAGGCACAGCGGGTCAAGGATAATAGAAAGCTCTAGGAGGTTTGCCATGAAAGTTGAACAGATCTCAATATTTATAGAAAACAAATCCGGTCGTCTGGCAGAGATTACCCGTATCCTGGGTGAGGCGGGCATTAACATTCGTGCCCTGTCTCTGGCTGATACCTCTGATTTCGGGATTCTGCGTCTGATTGTGAATGAGGTTGAGAAGGCCAAGGCAGTGTTGAAAGAAAAAGGGTTTACCGTCTCCAAAACCGAAGTGGTGGCGGTTGAGGTGCCGGATCAGCCCGGTGGTCTGTCCACTATTTTGCAGGCCCTTGATCGGGATAATACCAATGTGGAATACATGTATGCCTTTGTGGAACGCTGTGGCGGTAATGCGGTGATCATCTTCCGTTTTGATGAGACTGATAAGGCGATTGTCACATTGACTGCCAATAATTTTAGTATTCTTGCAGGTGAGCGACTCTATTCTATGTAAGTTAAAACAGGAGGAGAGCATGAAAAAATTGGTGATGGTCTGTGGTGTGGCAGCGATGCTGCTCTGCAGCGCAACAATGGCCCTGGCATCCGGTACGATCAAGATCGGTGGCCTGTTCAGCGTGACCGGTCCGGCATCATTCCTGGGTGAACCGGAGAAGAAGACCCTTGAAATGCTGGTGGCGGATCTGAATGCCAAGGGCGGCATCAATGGTCAAAAGCTTGAGGCGGTGATCTATGACACCACCGGTGATGCCACCAAGGCGGTACAACTGGCCACCAAGCTGATCAAGAACGACAAGGTGGTTGCCATCATCGGCCCCAGCACCACCGGTGAATCCATGGCTGTGCTGGCCTTGACCGAGAAAGAAAAAATTCCGCTGGTCTCCTGCGCAGCCGGCATCAAGATCACCGAGCCTGCCAAGGATCGCAAGTTTACTTTCAAGACTCCGGCCAATGACCATGTGGCCGTGGAAAAAATCCTGCAGTATGCTGCCAAGGTCAAGCAGAAGAATCTGGCTATTCTCACGGTTACTGACGGGTTCGGTGCATCAGGTCGTGAACAGCTGAAGGTTTCGGCTGCTCAAAAGGGTTTCAAGATCGTTGCTGACGAAACCTATGGCCCCAAAGACACCGATATGACCCCGCAACTGACCAAGATCCGTTCCAGCAAGGCTGATGCGATCATCTGCTGGGGCACCAACCCCGGTCCTGCCATTATCACCAAGAACATCAAACAGCTTGGGATCAAGACTCCGGTCTATATGAGCCATGGTGTTGCCTCCAAAAAGTATATTGAGCTGGCCAGCCCGGCTGCAGCGGAAGGGATTATGCTGCCTGCAGGAAAACTTGCCATCTATGATGTGCTGCCTAAAAACGACCCGCAACAGAAGCTGTTACGCGAATATGATGCTGCCTACAAAAAGGCCCACGGCGTTGAGGCATCGACTTTTGGCGGCTATGCCTATGACGGTTTTCTGCTGGTAACCAATGCCATCAAGACCAAGGGAGCAAGCCCGGCCCAGATCCGTGACGGACTGGAGCAGACCAAGAAACTGGTGAGTGTCTCCGGTGTGTTCACCATGTCGGCTGCTGATCATAATGGCCTGGACCTGTCGGCCTTTGAAATGGTGAAGATCCACAAAGGCGACTGGTCCATACTGAAATAAAGGAGATACCAGCATGGGTTTTCGATTTACTACTCTGACAACTGCAGCACTGCTGCTGCTTAGCGCGTCTCTTTCCTTTGCTGCCGGTACCATCAAGATCGGCGGCCTCTTTTCGGTGACCGGTCCTCCTGCCTTTCTGGGTGAACCCGAGCGCAACACTGCCAAGATGGTGGTGGACACTATCAACAGAACAGGTGGTATCAAGGGGCAGAAGCTGGAACTGGTGGTGTACGATACTGCCGGTGATGCTACCAAGGCTGTCCAGATGGCAACCAAGCTGATCAGGGACGACAAGGTCGTTGCCATTATCGGTCCCAGTACCACTGGTGAGAGTATGGCGGTGATTCCGGTGGCTGAAAGGGAAAAAGTCCCGCTGATCTCCTGTGCAGCCGGTAGCAAGATTACTGACCCGGTTAAACGCTATGTCTTCAAGACTGCCCAGAATGATGGGTTGGCAGTGGCAAAGATCTATGAATACCTGCAGAAGCATAAGCAAAACAAGGTTGCTATTCTGACCGTCTCTGATGGTTTTGGCGCTTCAGGACGGGAGCAACTGAAGTCTTTGGCTGGCAAATATGGCGTGCAGATTGTGCTGGATGACACCTATGGTCCCAAAGATACGGATATGACATCGCAGTTGACCAAGATTCGCGGTTCGCAGGCCCAGGTGCTGATTGTCTGGGGTACCAATCCCGGTCCGGCAGTGATTGCCAAGAACGCCAAACAGCTTGGACTCAAAATGCCGCTCTATATGAGCCACGGTGTCTCTTCCAAGAAGTTCATCGCTCTGGCTGGTGATGCAGCAGAAGGTGTTAAACTGCCATCCGGCAAGGTTATTGTCTCTGATGTACTGTCCAAGCATGATCCTCAAAAAGGATCGCTCATGGCCTATGTCAAAGATTACCAAAAGCAGTTCAAGGCTGAAGGCGATCACTTTGGCGGCCATGCTTGGGATGCGGTGATGCTGCTCAAGGCTGCCATTGAAAAAGGCGGGGCAACCACTGAAGGAATCCGTGCCGGCCTGGAGGGGCTTAAGGATTTCCATGGTATTGGCGGTACCTTTAACTTTTCAGCTGGGGATCACGCCGGTCTGAATAAAGATGCCTTTGTTATGGTTGAGATCAAGAACAAGGATTGGGTGATCGCCAAGTAGAAACAACCTTTTTCCGCCCTGAGCCAGTCGTGCGTCAGTGTGGCTTGTGCGGCGTACTCCATTTGTACGCCTCCGCGCCAAACTTTGATTGCCTGACTCAAAACGAAAAGTTTTTTGTTTCTGGATGACTTTATTGCAATACACATCGTCGTAAAGACAGGCGTTACAGTGCGCCTGTCTTTACGTCTGTAAAGGGTTGGTATTAAAATCTTATGGAACTCGGGAATCAGGTACTGCAATATCTGCTGTCAGGACTTTCCACCGGGGCTATCTACGCCCTGATCGGGATCGGTTTTTCCATTATCTACAACGCCACCGGCATCATCAATTTTGCCCAGGGTGAGTTTGTAATGCTGGGCGGCATGCTGACCCTGTTTCTGATGGAGACCCTGAAGCTTCCCCTCTGGGCCGCTATTCCACTGGCTGTTCTGCTGGCTACACTGGTAGGTCTGGTCTTTGAACGGCTGGCAATCCGGCCTTTGAGCAAGGCATCCCCCATCAGTCTGGTCATCATTACCATTGGTGGTTCAATCCTGATCCGCGGTCTATCCATGCTGATCTGGGATAAGGACACCCACGCCCTGCCGCCATTTTCCGGTGATGAGCCGATCATGATTGCCGGTGCCACTGTGTTGCCGCAGCACTTCTGGATCCTGGGTATCACAGTGGTGCTGATTGGCCTGAATAAGTGGTTCTTCAGCCATACCATCAGTGGCAAGGCGATGCGGGCCTGTTCCTATAACCCCCGTGCAGCAGGTCTGGTGGGGATAGACGTGCGCCGGATGGTGCTGCTTTCCTTTGTGATCAGTGCTGCCATGGGCTCTCTGGCCGGTATTATTGTGGCGCCATTGACCATGACCTCCTATGATGTCGGTGTCATGCTGGGGCTGAAAGGGTTCTGTGCTGCCATTATCGGTGGTATGTCCAGTGGCATTCCCACGGTGATTGGCGGGCTGATCCTGGGGGTGCTGGAGTCGCTGGGGGCCGGCCTGATCTCCTCTGGCTACAAGGATGCCATTGCCTTTGTGATTCTGTTGCTGATCCTGTTCATCCGCCCCCAAGGTCTGTTCGGTAAGCCGGAAAGTGAACGGGTGTAACGGTGAAGAAGGAATTGATCAAATACGCAGTTTTTGCTGTCTGTGTCCTGCTTGCACCTCTGGCCTTTTCCGGCAATTACCTGATGAATGTACTGGTCTTTGTGGGAATCCACACCCTGCTGGCAGTAGCACTTAACCTGCTGCTGGGGTATGCAGGCCAGATCTCGCTGGGGCATGCTGCCTTCTTCGGGTTGGGCGCCTATGGTTCCGCTATTCTGTCCACAACCTACGAATGGAATCCCTGGCTTGCCATGCTGGTGGTTGCCCTTGCCGTGGGAGGATTTGCCTTTGCCATCGGCTTTCCGATCCTGAAATTGAAGGGTCACTATCTGGCCATGGCAACCCTGGGGATGGGGATCATCGTTTATATTGTCTTTAATGAATGGATTGATATGACTGAGGGGCCGTCAGGTTTTTCAGGCATTCCCAACCTGGAACTGGGACCGCTGGTCTTTGACAGTGATTTGAAAAACTACTATCTGGTCTGGACCTTTGTGCTGGGCTGCGTACTGCTTTCGGTCAACCTGGCTAACTCACGGATCGGGCGGGCCTTCCGGGCCATCCATGATGCCGAGGTGGCAGCGCGGGTAATGGGGGCCAATGCACGCTTGCTCAAGGTGCGGGTCTTTGCCCTTTCGGCCCTGATCTGCGCCATTGCCGGTTCTCTGTATGCCCATGTAATGACCTTTATCGCTCCGCCTTCCTTTGGTTTCAATATCTCGGTTGAACTGCTGACCATGGTGGTGATCGGCGGACTGGGCAGCATCTATGGTTCCTTCCTGGGGGCACTGTTGCTGACCATGTTGCCGGAATTCCTGCGCTTTATGCATGACTATGACATTGTCTTTTACGGCGGCTTGTTGATGCTTATGACCATCTTCATGCCCGGCGGCCTTGTGCGTGGCATACCGGATCTGTTTCGTAAGATTGCCGGTCTGAGGAATAAAAAGGGAGATGCCCATGCTTGAACTGAAAGGCATCACTCAGATCTTTGGCGGGGTTACTGCCTTAGATGATGTGTCTTTTTCCATTCATGCCAATCAAGTCACTGGTGTGATCGGCCCCAATGGTGCCGGCAAGACCACCCTGTTTAATATTGTGACCGGCATCTACCAGCAGACCAGTGGCCAGGTGATCTTTGAAGGCAAAGATATCAGCGGCATTCCGGTGGAGCGTCTGGCAGCCAAAGGAATGGTACGCACCTTCCAGAATATCGAGCTGTTTGGTCAGATGACCGTACTTGAAAACGTGATGGTAGGCCTGCACAGCAGGAGTAAAAGCGGGCTGTTTGCCTGTTCTTTCAAGGCCCCCTGGGCGATTAAGGAAGAACGCCGTATCCGTGAAGAGGCCCATGAATGGCTGCGTTTTGTCGGTATTGAGCAGCTGGCTGAGGTACAGGCCGCTAATCTCCCCTTTGGCAAGGGGCGGATGCTGGAGATCGCCCGGGCCATGGCCTGTAGACCGCGTATGATCCTGATGGATGAGCCTGCTGCCGGACTGAACTCTCAGGAAACCGTCGGACTTGCTGAGCTGATCCGCAAGATCCGTGACCTGGGTGTAACGGTCGTGCTGGTGGAACATGACATGGAACTGGTCATGGATATCTGTGACCGGATCGTGGTGCTGAACCTGGGTCGGAAGCTGGCCGAGGGGACACCTCGGGAGATACAAGATAATCATGAAGTTATCGCAGCCTACCTGGGAGATGATGAATAACGGCTTCGCAGTAGTTCCATCTGCTTCGTTGCACTCGTTGCATGATGCTTGACGTACTGAGTTGTACGCCTTCGCACCCTGCAACTCGTGCGCCTGGCATCTGGAGCCTCCTGCTGTGCCGTACTCTGTTGTAATGGAAATACTATGTTAAAGTTAAAGAATATCAATACCTACTACGGTAAGGTACACGCCCTGAAGAATGTCTCCCTGCATCTGGCAGAAGGGGAGATCGTTACCCTGATCGGTGCCAACGGCGCAGGTAAAACCACCATCCTGAACACCATCTCCGGTGTGACTCCGGCCACTGGTGGTGATCTGCTCTTCCAAAAAGAAGAAATCAAGGTTCTGGCCCCGGATAGGATTGTCAAGCTTGGCATTTCGCAAGTACCAGAAGGCCGTCAGGTCTTTAAACCGATGACGGTTGAGGATAACCTTGATTTGGGGGCCTACCTGCGCTACCGGGCACGGGATCCCAAGGCAGATATCCTGAAGGACAAGGAGGAGATCTTTCAGCTCTTTCCCCGTCTGGAAGAACGTCGCAAACAGGCCGCCGGCACCATGTCCGGTGGTGAACAGCAGATGCTGGCCATTGGCCGTGCTCTGATGGCCCGGCCCAAACTGTTGCTGCTGGATGAACCATCCATGGGCCTGGCTCCCCTGGTGGTGCAGGAGATCTTCCGGGTGCTGCAGCGGCTGCGGGAGGAACGGGGAGTCACGATCCTGCTGGTGGAACAGAATGCCAAGGCAGCCCTTAAGCTGGCTGACCGTGGCTATGTGCTGGAAACCGGCAAGGTGATTCTGGAGGGGCCGGCTGATGAGCTGCTTGAAAATGCCGAGGTTAAACGGGCCTATCTGGGCAAAGACAAAAAAGAGATTTGGGAGCGTTGATATGACCCGCGACGAAGCGAAAAACAAGATCATCTTTGCCCTTGATGTGGATAATCTGAAGGATATTGACTGCTGGGCTGAAAGGCTCTCCAGTAAGGTAGGCATGTTCAAGGTGGGCAAGGAGCTGTTCACCTCTGCCGGGCCTGCTGCAGTTGCTGCAGTGAAACAGCATGGCGGTGAGGTGTTCCTTGACCTGAAGTATCACGATATTCCCAATACCGTTGCTCAGGCCATGCTGGCGGCCGGCCGTTTAGGTGTGAAACTGGCTAATCTGCACGCCCTTGGCGGGCCGGAGATGATGGAAAAGGCCAGTCAGGCAGTGCGCAAGGAGTTCAGTGACAGTGAGCGCCCCCGTTTGCTGGCAGTAACCATTCTGACCTCTTCAACTCAGGATACCTTGAAAGCTGTAGGGATTGAACATCCGGTTGAGGCGATGGTGGTGCGTCTGGCAAAACTGGCTAAGGATAGTGGTATGGACGGCGTGGTTGCTTCACCGCTGGAGATCCAGGCGATCCGTGCAGCCTGCGGGCCGGATTTTCTGATTGTAACTCCTGGTGTTCGGCCTAGCTTTGCGTCTGTCGATGATCAGAAGCGGATCATGACGCCGACTGAAGCGGTTCAGGCAGGTGCTGACTATCTGGTAATCGGCAGACCGATTGCCAAAGCGGCAGATCCGGTCAAGGCTACAGAGCTGATTGTTGATGAAATTGTGGCGGGTGTGCAATGAAAGAAGATATCCTGTATGGGATAAATCCGGTTAGAGAGGCCTTGCGGGGAAACCGCAAGGCTTTTGAGCTTTTTGTACAGACTGGTGGCACGGACCAGCGGATTGCCAAGCTGGCAACTCTTGCAGAGGAAAAGGGGATTGCCGTTCGCCGCCGTGAACGGGCAGACCTGGAGCGTTTGGCTGGCAACCCCCACCATCAAGGTGTGGTGCTGAAGGTTGCCCCATTTGTCTATGCAGAACTTGAAGACTTCTTGTCTAATCATATGGAATCAGATAGTGGCCTGTTTGTGTTGGTTCTGGATGGTATTCAGGATCCCCAGAATCTTGGTGCCTTGATCCGTTCTGCTGCCTGTGCAGGTGTGCAGGGGGTGATCATCCCCAAAGACCGGGCCTGTGGCATGACACCGGTGGTGGAAAAGGCCTCGGCAGGCGCAGTTGAAACCATACCGGTTATCCAGGTCACCAATCTGGTGCAGACCTTAGAACGGTTGAAACAGGCCGGCTGCTGGACCTTTGGTCTGGCCGGTGAGGCGAACAAAGATATCTATCAGGCTGATTATCGTGGTAATCTGGCACTGGTGGTTGGCAGTGAAGGAGAGGGAATCAGGCCGCTGGTGCGTAAGCATTGTGACCTGCTACTTGCCATCCCGCACTACGGTGGCATTTCATCATTGAATGCCTCGGTTGCAGGGGGAATTGTGTTGTTTGAGGCAGCTCGTCAAAGGTGTACACCATGAAACCACGGATCAAGACAGCAGGCAAAGGCGGATCAGCCCGCCAGAAGCAGACAGAAACCCTCGAGCAGGAAGCCTCATCAGGGTTACGCCGTGGTGTGGCCGTTGACCTGTTGATTGAACGGCTTGATGATGAGGGTATTGGCATTGCCCATTCCCAGGGCAGGCAGATTCTGGTGGCTGGTACGCTGCCGCAGGATCGTTGCCTGGCCAGGATCAGCCATCTCGGCAAGACCGTTGTCTTTGCTGATCTGGTCAAACTGATTGACCCATCACCATTGCGTCTACAGCGTTGTCCCTGTTCAGATGCAGCCCTTTGTCTGGGCTGCCCGTTGATTGCCATGCGCTATGGCGAGCAGTTGCGCTGGAAGCAGGATCTGGTTCAGGCTGCTTTTAACCAGTATCCGTCTCTCAAGCATATTGTGGTGCCACGTCTGCTGACTCCTGAACGTCGTCTAGGGTATCGCACCACTGCAAAACTGGCTGTGGCAGGCAGCCATGCTGATCCGTATATCGGTATCTATCGACGTGCCAGCCATGATGTGGTGGACCTTGAGGATTGTCCGCTGCACCATCCCATGATCAACACCGTGATCAAGGTGGTGCGTGAAGGGATCAGCAGACTGAAGGTGCCGGTGTATCAGGAGAAAAACAAGAGTGGTATCCTGCGCTATCTGGTGGTGCGTGTTTCAGAGAGTAGCAATGAGGTCATGGTAACCTTTGTTACTGCCAGACGTGCCTTTAACGAGATTCACCACCTTGCCCGTTTTCTGCAGGAAAAGGTCCCGCAAGTGACGGTTGTCTGCCAGAACGTCAACAGCAGCGAAGGCAACGTCATTTTCGGTGCCCATGATCACTTTCTGACCAAACAGCAGACTATTCAGGAGCGGATAGGGCAGGTAGAGCTGCAGGTCTCTCCACGCTCTTTTTTGCAGGCACAGAATGATGGTGCCCGGCTTCTGTATGAAACCGCCCGCGACTGGGCCGGTCTGGATGGCGGCCAACAGGTACTGGATCTTTATTGCGGCATCGGCGGTATTGCGCTGACCCTTGCCCCTGTTGCCAGGCAGGTGCTGGGAGTTGAGTTGAACAAGGATGCGGTGGCTGATGCCAAACGTAATGCCCGTCTGAATAATGCCAGAAACTGTCGTTTTGAGGCAGGAGATGTGCTGGAGCTTCTGGATGACCTGCTTGAGGATGAACTGCGATTTGACTGTATCGTTCTTAATCCACCACGCAAAGGCTGCGATCAGGATGTTCTTGATAAGGTGGCAGAGTTCGCGCCTGAGCGGATTGTCTATGTATCCTGCTCCCCCCAGACCTTGGCCCGTGACCTGGATATTCTGGTTGCAAAAGGCTACGATTGTTTAAAAGTGCAGCCGGTTGAGATGTTTCCTCAGACGCCCCATGTGGAAAATGTGGCGTTGCTGCTGAAAAATGAGCTAAAAACCGCTTGACATTTTCCGAGAGAAGCTGCTAATTAACAAATTCCCTTGCTGGAGGCGCGTAGCTCAGGGGGAGAGCGCTACCTTGACACGGTAGAGGTCGGCGGTTCGAAACCGCCCGCGCCTACCATTGAACTGAGAGCGGCATCGGCATTCCCGATGCCTTTTCTGTTTAAAGAAAGTGAACAGGTCCATGATTCAGGTAACCCTGCCGGACAACTCAATACGTGAACTTGCTGCTGGTGCTACGGTTGCTGATCTGGCTGCATCCATCGGTGCCGGGCTGGCCAAGGCTGCTTTGGCCGGACAGGTGAATGGCCTGTTGGTTGATCTTTCAGCGCCGCTTTCTGATGGGGACAGCGTTGCCATCATTACTGAAAAAAGCCCTGAGGCGCTCGAGATCATCCGGCACTCCACTTCGCACCTGATGGCACAGGCGGTTAAGGAGCTTTTTCCAGCAGCCAAGGTGACCATTGGCCCGGCTGTGGAAAACGGCTTCTATTATGATTTTGATGTCGCCGTACCATTTACCCCGGAAGACCTGGAAAAAATAGAGAAGCGGATGGCTGAGCTGGCGGCAGCCGGACAGCCGCTCACGCGCAAGGTGATGTCTTCTGCAGAGGCGATTGCTTTTTTTGAGCAGATGGGGGAGCCCTACAAGAAAGAGCTGATTGAGGGGATTGGTGCTGAAACGGTCTCAATATACACACAGGGGGAGTTTGCTGATCTCTGTCGTGGCCCCCATGTGCCGAACACCAATAAGCTCAAGGCGTTCAAGCTGCTTTCCATTGCCGGTGCCTACTGGCGTGGTGATGAAAACAACCGGATGCTGCAGCGGATCTATGGTACCGCCTTTGTAGACAAGAAGGAGCTTGAGACCTATCTGCACCGCCTTGAAGAGGCTAAACGCCGAGACCACCGCAAGCTGGGACGTGAGCTGGATCTGTTCTCATTTAATGATGAGGTCGGGGCCGGTTTTGCCATCTGGCATCCCAAGGGAGCCATGCTGCGCACCCTGCTGGAGGATTTTGAGCGCAAAGAACACCTGAAGCGCGATTATGATATCGTTGTTGGTCCGCAGATCCTGAAGACAGAACTCTGGCAGCGTTCAGGTCACTACGACAATTATCGCGAGAATATGTATTTTACTGAGGTGGATGAGCAGAGTTTTGGTGTCAAGCCGATGAACTGCCTCTCCCACATGATGATCTATAAATCGCAGCTGCGCAGCTATCGTGACCTGCCGCAGCGCTATTTTGAGCTGGGTACGGTACATCGTCATGAACGAGCCGGTGTGCTGCATGGTCTGCTTAGGGTGCGCTGTTTTACCCAGGATGATGCCCATATTCTCTGTACACCGGAGCAGCTTGATGCCGAAATTAAAGGCGTCCTGAAGTTTGTCTCCGATGTGATGGGAATCTTCGGGTTTGAGTACGAGATGGAGCTCTCCACCCGCCCTGAAAAATCAATCGGCAGTGATGAGGATTGGGAGCGGGCAACCGGTGCACTGCTCGGCGCCCTGAAAGATACTGGTCGCGATTTTGAGGTTAATGAAGGTGATGGTGCCTTCTACGGCCCCAAGATTGACATCAAACTGCGTGATTGTCTTGACAGACGGTGGCAGTGTGCTACTATCCAGTGCGATTTTACCCTGCCCGAGCGGTTCGATCTGACCTATGTTGCCAGTGACGGAGAAAAGAAACGCCCCGTCATGGTGCACCGGGTTATCCTCGGTTCAATTGAGCGATTTATTGGCGTATTGATCGAACATTTTGCCGGTAATTTCCCGTTGTGGCTTGCCCCGGTGCAGGCTGTTGTGTTAACGGTTACAGATAATCAGATCCCCTATGCTCAAGAGGTGTACAAACAGCTCAAGAGTGCGGGGATTCGTGTGCAGGAAGATCTGCGGAACGAAAAACTTAATTTTAAGATCCGTGAAGCACAGTTACAGAAAATACCGTACATGTTGGTAATTGGTGACAAAGAAGTTGAGCAGGGGACCGTAACACCGCGTTACCGTGATGGTAAAAACCTGCATGCCATGAAGCCGGATGAATTTATTGCTTTTGTTGAAGCTGAAACAAAGGCCTACAAGTAATCTAGTAGGGCCACTCTTTCAGGAGGTGTCGTCATAGCTGCCCCCACCAAAACCGCAACAGTCAACATCAACCACGCCATCCGCGCTTCAGAAGTGCGTGTTATTGCACATGATGGTGAACAATTAGGAATTCTGACGCTGCGCGAGGCTCTGGAGGCTGCTGAGGCACGCCAGCTTGATCTGGTCGAGGTGTCGCCCACGGCGACTCCGCCGGTCTGCCGAATTATGGATTACGGCAAATTCAAGTATCAGCAGAGCAAGAAACAGCAAGAAGCCAAGAAAAAGCAGGTACAGGTACAGGTCAAGGAAGTCAAGATCAGGCCTAAGACCGATGATCACGACCTTGACTTCAAGGTTAAGCATGTTCGCCGTTTTCTGGAAGAAGGAAATAAGGCCAAGGTTACTCTGGTCTTCCGTGGTCGTGAAATAACCCACCAGGATATCGGCCGGGCGGTGATTGAGAAATTTGCTTCTGAGTTGGCTGACATCGCGGTTATTGAGGTTTCACCGCGGGTTGATGGCCGCCAGATGTTCATGATTGTTGCCCCTAAAGTAAAGAAACACTAATTCAGATTTAGTACTACTCACAACGTATATACACAAGAAGGAGCAAGTCGATGCCTAAGATCAAAACCAATCGCGGCGCTGCCAAGCGTTTCAAGAAGACCGGTACCGGCAAGGTAAAACGTGCCCATGCCTTTACCAGCCACATCCTGACCCACAAAACCAGCAAGCGTAAGCGGAACCTGCGTCAGAGCAACACCGTTGCTGCAGTGGACCAGAAAAATATCTGCGCCTTGATTCCGTACATGTAGTTAGAAACAGCTTTTGCTGTTTCGACCCAGAACCGCGAGGAACGGCCCCTTGCGGATCGGGCAATTAAACCTGAAGGAGTACTAAGATGCCGAGAGCAAAAGGTGGTTTTAAGTCGCGGCAACGCCGCAACAAGGTTCTGAAGCTTGCCAAGGGATACCGTGGCGCACGGAGTAAGTTGTTCAGAAGCGCAACCGAGGCAGTTGACCGGGCGCTGAACTATGCATTCCGTGACCGCCGTGTCAAGAAGCGGGACTTCCGTTCACTGTGGATCATGCGCATCAACGCTGCTTCACGTCTGAACGGTCTTTCCTACAGCAAGTTTATTTTTGGCCTCAAAAAGGCGGATGTTCAGATCGATCGCAAGGTCCTTGCTGACATCGCCATCACTGATCCGAAAGGGTTTGCCGAGATTTCGGCAGTGGCCAAGGCCCAGCTGTAAAGCTGGTTTGTTTGCGGAAAAAAGGGGATGGGAGTCAGGTACTCCTGTTCCCTTTTTTCCGTTCTACTCCATTTTCCGTTTGTTTAAAGGGATTAAAGATATGCGGGAACAGCTTGAGCAGATGCGGCAGCAGGCCTTAAGTGCTATTGCTGCAGCTACCACCGAGGAAATGCTGAATGAAGTCAGGGTCCGTTATCTGGGACGTAAGGGGGAATTGACCGGTCTGATGAAGGGGCTGGGGACACTTCCTGCTGACGAACGACCAAAGGTCGGTCAACTGGTTAACACGGTTAAGGATGAGGTTGAGGCACTGATTGAGCAGACTATGAATCGTGCCCGTGAAGAGGCTACTGCCAAGCGGCTTGCCACTGAACGGATTGATATCAGCCTGCCTGGCCGGGGGCGCCGTCAAGGTAGTAAACATCCGGTTACCCTTATCATAGAAGAGGTAAGCGAAATTTTTGCCGGTCTTGGTTTTTCCGTTGCAGAGGGGCCTGAGATCGAACATGACTGGTACAACTTTGAAGCATTGAATTTCCCACCCGAGCACCCTGCTCGTGACATGCAGGATACCTTTTTTGTGGAAAATGAGCTGTTACTGCGGACGCACACCTCACCGGTCCAGATCCGTACCATGTTGAAACAGAAACCTCCGGTGCGGATTATTGCACCCGGGACGGTTTATCGCTGTGATTCCGATGCGACCCATTCCCCCATGTTTCATCAGATCGAGGGCCTTATGGTGGATAGTCAGGTCTCTTTCGCTGATCTGAAGGGGATACTCACTACTTTCACCAATCAGCTGTTTGGCCAGAAAACCGGGGTCAGGCTGCGCCCCAGCTTTTTCCCTTTTACCGAACCCTCAGCTGAAGTTGATATTGCCTGTGTGATCTGTGGTGGATCCGGCTGTCGAGTCTGCAAACAGACCGGTTGGCTGGAAATTCTGGGCGCCGGCATGGTTGACCCGGAGGTGTTCCGTCATGTGGGCTATGATCCTGAGACCATCTCAGGTTTTGCCTTTGGCATGGGGATTGAGCGGATTGCTATGCTGAAGTACGGCATCAGTGACATGCGCCTGCTCTTTGAAAATGATGTCAGATTTCTTAAACAGTTTTAGTCCGGTGAGACCATGAAAGTTACTTACAACTGGCTGAAAGAGTTCGTTGATTTTGATCTGTCACCTGCTGACCTGGGACATTTGTTGACCATGCTCGGCCTTGAGGTTGAAGGCATGGAACAACTGGGCGGCGGTATGGATGAGGTGGTAGTGGCCCGTGTTCTTGAAAAGAACCAGCATCCCAATGCCGACAAGCTTTCACTTTGCAAGGTTGATAACGGCAAAGAGATACTCTCGGTTGTCTGTGGTGCCCAGAATTTCAAACAGGGGGATACGGTTGCCCTGGCCCAGATCGGTGCGGTACTGCCGGGTGATTTCAAGATAAAGCGGTCCAAAATCCGTGGTGAGGAATCCTGCGGTATGCTCTGCTCTGAAAAAGAACTGCATCTGGCAGATGAAAGTGCCGGAATCATGATTCTCTCAGATGATTTGCCGCTTGGTACCCCTTTTTTTGAGGCCATGGGGCTCAAAGATACCGTTTTTGAGATCGGTTTGACACCTAACCGGGCTGACTGTCTCAGCGTGATCGGTATTGCCCGTGAAATTGCTGCAAAGCTGGGCAAGCGGGTGCGGTATCCGTCGATCGTCGTACCGGAGTATGGTGAACCGGTTGACAGCAAGATATCTGTGGCTATCCAGGATGCAGCAGGGTGCCCACGCTATGCGGCACGTTTTATATCCGGTTGCCGGATTGCTCCTTCGCCTGCCTGGCTGGTTAACCGCTTGAATGCCGTGGGTGTCCGCTCCATTAACAATGTGGTCGATATTACCAACCTGGTTATGATAGAGCTTGGACATCCTCTGCATGCCTTTGATTATACCCAGGTGGCCGGTGGCCAGATTGTCGTGCGCAGGGCAGGTGAGGGAGAAAAATTCAACACCCTTGATGGTCAGGAACGCACCCTTGCAGCCTCTGATCTTATGATCTGTGATCGTGATCGTGCTGTTGCTTTGGCTGGTATCATGGGTGGAGAAAACTCTGAAATTACTGACTCGACCACTGATATTCTGCTGGAAAGCGCATTTTTTGATCCACCAACCATTCGGCGCACCAGCAAACGTCTGGGATTACATACAGAATCCTCACATCGATTTGAGCGTGGTGCCGATTTGGAGATGGTACCCAAAGCGCTGGATCGGGCTGCCAGCCTGATGGCACAGCTTGCCGGCGGAAGTGTTGCAACCGGCAGGGTCGATAATTTCCCGTCACCCAAGTCCCCGGTCTCAATAACCTTCCGTCCTGAGCGCGCCAATGCCATGCTGGGCCTCTCCCTGACGGCAGAACGGATGGCTGAGCTGTTCCGTAACCTTGAGTTCCAGGTCCAGCCGGTGACCAACGGCAGCTTTCAGGTAACCATTCCTTCGTACCGGATTGATATTGAACGGGAGATTGATCTGATAGAGGAGATCTGTCGCCTGAACGGTTTTGATCAGGTTGTGGCCTCCATGCCTGTGGCGCAGGTTATCTCTGATCGTCCCTCGCTGCACCAGCGTCTGCAGCGTTCGGTGCGCGACCACTTTGTGGCCGAAGGGATGCATGAAATTGTATCTTTCAGTTTTATTGCCCCCGAGGCAGCGGACCTGTTAAGTTTGGATGCAGACGACCCGCGGCGCAACAGCATCAAGCTTTGTAATCCCCTGGCTGTAGAACAATCAGTCATGCGTACGACCCTGTTGCCCGGGCTCCTGGAGACCGCTTCACGCAACATGAGTTTCCGCAGCCTTGATCTGCGCCTGTTTGAGATGCGGCGTGTCTACCACAGCGTTCCCGGCCAGGAAATGCCCCAGGAACCGGTTTACTGCGCAGGCTTGATCAGTGGGAACAGGGATCTGGAAAGTTGGTGTCACCAGGGGACTGCGGTTGATTTTTATGATGCCAAAGGGATTGTAGAAAATCTGTTTGATCTTTTACAGATCCGTGGGGCTGTCTGGTCAGCTGATAGGCCGGAGACATTCTACCATCCCGGTAAAGCCTGCCGTATCATGTTTGGGGGGGGGACAATTGGCACCGTTGGTGAAATTCACCCGGAGGTGCTGAAAAACTATGAAATAGACCGCTCAGTTTACTATTTTGAATTGAATTTTGAAGAACTGGTTCGGCTGTCCGGCACGCGCAAGGCAGTTGTACCTCCTTCACGCTTTCCTGACAGTGTCAGAGACCTGGCCTTGTTGGCTCCTCTTGAGCTTGCCTCCTCTCAGCTGCTTGACTGCGTCAAGGCCTTAAAACAAAAAGAACTTGAAGAGGTCGTTATCTTCGATCTGTATCAGGGGGACCGTGTTCCGGCAGGTTTCAAGAGCATTGCTCTACGCTTGCGTTACCGCGCTGCTGACAGGACTATGACGGATGACGAAGTACAGCTGGTGCACCAGAAGGTAATTACTGCGTTAACTGGGAAATTGAGTGTGACAGTTCGATAGTTGGTTGCTATGCAAATTAAAATTGATACGAAAAGACTTGCGGAAATATCTATAAATGAATATCATGAATTAAGTTTATTTTTATCCCACAAAGGAGTATGCAACAATGAAAAAATTGGTATCTGTAGTTCTGATGGCTGCATTTCTGTCTGTTTCTTCCCTGGCTTTTGCTGCTGAGCAGAAGATTACTGGTACAATCGAGAAGGTTGAAATGCAAGGCGCTTCTGCAACCGTAACGCTGAAGGATAGCAAAGGTGCTAAGGTTCAGGTTATTGTTAAGGATCAGCTGACCGTGGACAAGCTGAAGGACAAGCGTATTGTTGTTGGCGATGAAGTCCGTGTAAAGTATGACGATGCCAGCAAGGAAAGCAAACTGTTCCGCAAAACTGCCGGTTGCTAAGATCGTAAGCACATTGTAAGAATCAGAAAGGGCACGGTGGTCACCGCGCCCTTTCTGCATTTTTGTCTATTCGAATTGATAACGTTCCTGCAGCTGTGTGAAATAGCTATCTCTGCAGCGTTGTTCCACATGCGCTAATTCAGCCAGTGCCTCACCAAAACCAGTGTCACTGATTGCAAAAACACCATGTCCCCTGATAATAACCGCCTTGACCCCGGTCAGGCTAAATGCCCTGACAAGGCTTTCTGCAAGGCCTCCAACGCCCCCTTCACCGTCAACAACAGGAATAGAAGCAATCCGGCAAAGATTTTCGTCGTCGGGAACAGCAAAAAAACTCATAACCACTGAAAAGCGTGGGTGGCCATGGAGTATCGCCTTGCAGCCGGTTGCACAGACGATGGCGCGGTGGGCAGGCAGCTCACTGGAGGCGGTAATACCTGCTGTTGATGAGCCGTCAAAAGGAACCGGGTCGATCTGAGACTGCAGCTCATCAAGCCGGGCAGATGTCTCTGAAATATAGAGTGTCGTGTCTGCAGCGCAGGAGATGTTGCCAAAAAACGAATCAACCAGTCCCAATTGCACGGTGGCCTGTCCAGCCAGACTCATCTCAGAGATGATGGTTTGGGCGTACCCAGGCAGGCTGGACAGGAACAAAAAACTGTTCGTGTTAAATGGCTTCAGGCAACTGTTTTTGTATTGAAGGACGGTTTCCATCTCGCCAGTCAGTTGTGGGCCGGTTGTTAACAGGTCTTCAAAATATTTGATCACGGTTGCGTGCAGCACTGAAGACCAGGCGATATATGACTGTTCGACAGTGAGCGAACCTTGGCTGATCAAGCCGATATTTTCAACAATACAGCCCTTGCGCTTGCGCAGTGCAGTGCAGATTGCAGCTAAAAAATCTGTTGGGTTCTGACAGTGGCGAACAAGTGGAATGTCATGCAGTGACGAACGTGACTCGGAATCTCTGGGAACAAGCGCGGCCAGGCTCGGCGGTGCACGGAACAACAGTAGAAACGGAAAAGGGTGTAGTGGTTCTGCAACAATTACTGAGGCGCAATCAAGTTCTTGTACAATCTGTTGTCCCAGTTCGGCAAAGTCATGATTGCCAAAACTGCAGATTCGGTCATTCTGGCTGCAGATTGCAATTTTACCAGCTTTGGCGCACTGTTCATCAATCAGACGTTGCGTGTATCGCTGAAGTTGAACCTGCATCAGGGGACTGCTGTGGGGAGGTTGGTGATTAACAGTGAGCCGTCTGCCAGTACCTCTTTCCGAAACTGAATCCGCTGCCGGGCTGCATGGGTGGCTGAAGCAATTTTCATGCTGCTGCCTGGAATAAAGGCTGCAGTAATATTATTGCCTGACTGCCATGCCTCAAAATGAACGTGGGGGCCGGTCGAGCGGCCGGTGCTGCCGGCCAGGGCGATCATCGTACCTTTTTTAACCTGTTGCCCCTGTTCGACACGGTTTTTGCTGTTGTGGCCGTAGAGTGTAATCATGCCGTTGTCATGTTCAATCAAGACGGTCCAGCCATAGCCTGAACGTAGTCCAGAATAGACAACAATTCCATCGGCAACTGTGCGGACCGGTGTCCCCTCGGGGACAGCAATATCGAGTCCGTTGTGTTGGCGCCACTGACCGTCGATCGGGTCAACACGCATACCAACTCCGGAGGTAATGGTGCCGTTTACCGGGAGCAAGGCCTCAACGGCACCGTTAGGATTTGTCCCGGGGTTGATTTGGGCCTGCACCGTCTTTTCAATAATCTCTTTGAGAGAAGGAGCCGGAGTCTGGCTGGTTTCACGGGACAGGTTTCGCGCAGACTTCCTGCGGGTATTTTTTGCGGTGTCCCTGATGACCAGATGTGCATCTTTTTGCAGCGGGCTGTCAGTAAAGCTTTCAACACCGTCAATGGTGACAAAGCGGTAGATGTCAGCCCGGGCTTGCTGCAGGGATGACAGGCAGCAGGCTGTGAACAGCAGGCTGGATAGCATAATGAGTCGGTAAGTATATCGTTTCGTTGGTATCCGCATTGGTATCAGCATTCGTGCTTGTGATGGCAGCTCTTTTCTGTTAAAAAAACGATGCCTGTGCACTATACCGCTTTCCAGAATACAAAGCAATTCCAACGTTCTCGCCGACTGACTTCGTTATCAAGGATATAATTTGTGAATATTACCTATTATGACAAGGTAATCCGTGGCACTGAACATGAGGATGGGTTGGTTATTATCCAGTTCCTTAAAGGAATGGTTGGGCAGACTTTTTCATTTCTGAATTATTATAAAGAGATCCCCGTTTCCTATGACGCCCGCCTGGTTTCGGTTGAAAACGATATGGCGGAGTTTGAAATACATGAATACCAGGCCAAGGTAATTACCATTGAGAAAAAGGTGCTGATCAGGGCCCATGAAAAAAGCCCGGTGCCGGATGACCTTGTCGGAGAAGTGTTCTATGTGAACACTGCCCGGCGGAAGGTGATTCTGACCCGTTTTCATTATGCCAAGATACGGTCAGACCTGCGTCGTTTTGTTCGTGTCTGTCTTGACGATCGGCGTGCTGATGTTGATATGTATCTGGAAAATGACATTATACCGGCCTCTGTTCGTGATATTTCACTGGGTGGAGTCGCATTGAGGGTCGCAAATCCTGCCGGGATAGAGCCGGGTATGGAAGTAAACCTGATTTTGAAGCTCGTAACACCTGATGATGCTGCCCCCCATGAAATTGGTGTGGCCTGCACAGTTACCCGCCTGTTGGGGGCTGCTCCTGATTATACCTGTATCCTTGAATTTCATCCTGACCGTCATTCTCAGCAGGCCCTGGCCTACTATATCAACCAGCGCCAGGTTGAGATCATTAGAGAGCTTAAAGAGTTGGCAACCTGAGCATTTGGCAGGAGTGTGTGATTAAAAAAAGTGCACATAGTTGTGTCGGTGCCTAATTTGTGTGCTTGAATCGTGCGCAAAGTTTTGTGTTGTTTGGGCAAAGTGACATGAATTCAGTTCGTTATATCTGTTGCGAGAGTTGGCAATGTGCTTGCATAATTTTGAAAAGTCTGAAAGCTACTGCTGAGAAGGGAGGGTGACTGTGAAAAAAGTCGAAGCAATCATCAAGCCGTTCAAGCTGGATGAAGTTAAAGAGGCGCTGAACGAGATAGGTATCCAGGGGATCACTATCAGTGAGGTAAAGGGGTTTGGGCGCCAGAAGGGCCATACTGAACTTTACCGTGGAGCTGAATACGTTGTTGATTTTATCCCAAAGATTAAACTTGAGATCATTGTCAGTGATGTTATCCTGCCCAAAGTAGTTGAAGCCATTGAAAAGGCTGCAAAAACTGGCAGGATAGGTGATGGTAAAATTTTTGTGACACCGGTTGAGGCCGTTGTAAGAATCAGAACCGGTGAAACCGGAGAAGATGCACTGTAGCTTCATTATTCAAGTGAAAGGAGAAGTTTGATGACACCGAAGCAGGTAGTTGAGTTTGCCAAAGAAAATGGCGCACTGATGGTCGATTTTAAGTTTATGGATTTTGTAGGTATTTGGCAGCACTTTACGGTGCCCATGAGCGAATTTGGCGAAGACACCTTTGAAGAGGGCCAGGGGTTTGATGGTTCTTCTATCCGTGGTTGGCAGCCGATTCATGCCTCCGACATGATCATTCTGCCGGACCCTGCTACTGCAAAGATGGACCCGTTTACCGCTATTCCTACACTGTCGCTGATCTGTAACATCTTTGATCCTATTACCAAGGAAGATTACAGCCGTGACCCACGGAATATTGCACGTAAGGCTGAGGCCTATCTGAAGTCAACCGGCATTGGTGATACCGCTTATTTTGGCCCTGAAGCAGAGTTCTTCATCTTTGATGAAGTTCGTTATGATTCTACTGCCAACCAGTCTTTCTACATGGTTGACTCCGTTGAAGGTACCTGGAATACCGGTCGTGAAGAGTTCCCTAACCTGGGCTACAAACCACGCCACAAAGAAGGCTATTTCCCGGTTGCTCCGACTGACTCCCAGAATGACCTGCGGAATGAAATGGTCATGGAGCTTCAGAAGGTTGGTATCCGCGTTGAGTGTCAACACCATGAAGTTGCAACCGGTGGCCAGGCCGAGATCGATATGCGCTTCAACTCTCTGGTTGCCATGGCTGACGACCTGCAGTGGTTCAAGTATGTCATAAAGAACGTTGCCAATCGCAACGGCAAGACCGTTACCTTCATGCCCAAGCCACTGTACGGCGATAACGGTTCCGGTATGCACTGCCACCAGTCCATCTGGAAAGATGGTCAGAACCTGTTTGCCGGTGACAAATACGGCGGGCTGTCACAGATCGCCCTCTGGTATATCGGTGGCATTATCAAGCACGCCAAGGCCCTTTGTGCATTCACCAACCCGACCACCAACTCCTACAAGCGTTTGGTTCCGGGCTTCGAAGCACCTGTGAACATGGCTTATTCCAGCCGTAACCGTTCCGCTTCGCTGCGGATCCCGATGTTCTCAACCAACCCCAAGGCAAAGCGGATTGAGTACCGTACTCCCGATCCATCTGCCAACGGCTACCTTGCCTTTGCTGCCATGCTGATGGCAGGTCTTGACGGTATTGAGAACAAGATCGATCCGGGCCAGCCTCTGGACAAGGATATCTACGGTCTGTCACCAGAAGAGCTGAAAGACATCCCGTCAGCTCCGGGCAGCCTGGAAGAGGCCCTCAAGTGCCTTGAGGCTGATCATGAGTTCCTGCTGAAAGGTGACGTCTTTACGTCTGACGTTATCGAGAAGTGGATTGAGTACAAGACTGAAGCTGAAGTTAACCCGGTTCGTATGCGTCCGGTTCCACTTGAGTTTGCTCTGTACTACGACATCTAATCGGTGTTGTGTATCTGATGACCGGAAGGGCGGGAGCAATCCCGCCCTTTTCTTTTCCTGTCTGGGCTTGATTGACTTCATCTGGCGCATCTGTTAGAAAGTATGTTTTAATGATGACAGGAAAAAACCATGATTGAAAATATTCTGTTCAAACTGTCAATAATGCTGGTTCCCGGTTTGCTGGCAATAACCTGCCATGAAGTCGCCCACGGTTACATTGCCTGGCGCTATGGAGATCCAACAGCCCGCATGCTGGGACGGTTGACTCTCAATCCACTGAAACATATCGATATTTTTGGTACACTGATGCTGGTAATTGTGGGCATCGGCTGGGCCAAGCCGGTGCCGGTGGTGATTGAGAACCTGCGTAATCCCAAGAAAGATATGGTCTGGGTTTCTATTGCCGGGCCGGCTACCAATATTCTGCTGGCCATAGTTTCGGCAGGGCTGTTGCGGCTTATCCTGATGATCCCCCCCGGCAGTGGTGTTGAGATTAACTTCATACTGCAGCCGCTCATTTATATGGTGGCGTTTTCTGTCTATATCAACCTGCTGCTCGCATTTTTTAACCTGATACCAATTCCGCCTCTGGATGGAGGTCATGTGCTGATGGGGCTGCTACCGTATCGTCAGTCAGCTGCCTTGGCACGGATTGAACCCTATGGCATGATCCTGATTATCGTACTCGTGTTTTTTACACCGGTTTTCCAGTACCTGCTGCTGCCATTGCTGATGGCCGGCATTCAGCTGCTGGCAGGTCCGCACAGTCTGCTGGTACTCAAGGTTGCAAGTTTCAAGGTCATGTAATTAACGAAAAGGTGCTACTTAAGATGCAAAAACAACGTGTTGTCAGTGGTATGCGTCCTACCGGACGTCTGCATATCGGTCATTATCATGGGGTGCTGGAAAACTGGATCAAGATTCAGGACCAGTTTGACTGTTTTTTCTTTGTTGCCGACTGGCACTCGCTCACCACAGAGTATGCCGAGACCTCGGGAATTAAAGGCTCTGCCCGCGAGATGGTGCTGGATTGGGTTGCGTTCGGGCTTGATCCGTCGAAGTGCATAGTTTTTGAACAGAGTCAGGTGGCCCAGCATGCCGAGCTGAACCTGATCCTGGGGATGATTACTCCGGTCTCCTGGCTTGAGCGTAATCCGACCTATAAGGAGATGTTGGACAATATCGAACAGCGTGACCTTTCCACCTTTGGTTTTCTGGGGTACCCGGTTCTGATGGCTGCTGATATCATCCTCTATAAGTCCACCCGTGTACCGGTCGGTCATGATCAGTTGCCGCACCTTGAGATCACCCGCGAGATCGCCCGGCGCTTCAACCATCTCTATGATTGTCAGGTTTTTCCCGAGCCTGAGGCGCTGTTGACCGAGACCCCCAAGCTGCTTGGGCTTGACGGGCGCAAGATGAGCAAATCCTACAACAACTCGATCTACCTGTCTGAAACAGCAGAGGAAACCGCTGCCAAGATCAAGGGGATGGTGACCGATACTCAGCGTGTTCGCCGTGCTGATCCCGGTGATCCCGAACAGTGCGTGGCGTTCAACCTGCATCGGATTTATGTGCCGCAGGACAAGCAGGATGAAATCATACCAGCCTGTAAAAATGCTGAAATTGGCTGTGTTGACTGCAAGAAAATCCTTGCCCAGTATCTGAATGAACGCCTGGCACCCTTCAGGGCGCGTCGTGAAGAAATAGCTCAGGACGCCTCATTTGTGGATGATCTGCTGGCAGAAGGCAGTCGCAAGGCTGCACAGGTGGCCAGCCAGACCATGCAGGAAGTACGGGCTGCACTACGGGTGTAACCATGCCGCAAGCGGCTGAAACATCTCCGACATCACTCTTCGAGGGGGCTGATCAGGGCTACAGCATCAAGCTGGATGCCTTTGAAGGCCCCCTTGATCTGTTACTCCACCTGATTCGCAAGAACGAGGTGGATATCTACGACATCCCGATTGCCTTGATCACCCGCCAGTATCTTGATTACCTTAAATTGATGAAAGAACTGAATCTGGACCTGGCCGGTGATTTCCTGGTCATGGCCTCGACCCTGTTGCAGATCAAGTCCCGCATGTTGCTGCCGTTACCTGACCCGGAAGAAGGCGAGGGGGAGGAGCAGGAAGATCCACGGGCTGAACTGGTGCGACGCCTGATTGAATACCAGCGCTACCGCGATGCCGGATTAGAGCTTGGGGCACGGGAACTGCTGGGGCGTGAGGTCTTTGTCCGCCCCTGTGCCGATGGCTGTTGCCTGGAAGGGTTTGCAGGAGACGACGGTCCGTTTGAGCTGGATCTTTTTGAACTGTCAGAGGCGTTTAACCGGCTGCTGGCCAAGATACCGATGGCCCGTGCCCATGAGGTGGCTGGACAGGATACCCTTAGTATTGTTGATGCTATCAATGAGATCCTGACCAAGCTGGATGGTCAGGATTCAATGGAGTTTGAGTCGCTGTTTCGGGAGGATATGAGTAAGGAGCGGATGATTGTTACCTTTCTTGCCCTGCTTGAATTATGTCGAATTAAGCTATTGAAAGTCATACAAAATAGTCGCTATGGCACAATCTATATCTTCCCCTCGGTGCCTGTGACAGACGATAACGGAGTAGTTGATGCACTTCCCTTCGCTTAATGCCATAATTGAAGGGCTGCTGTTTGTGTCCGACGGCCCGATGACCTTGGACCGCCTGACTGAACTGCTGCCTGACTATGAGCGTGCCTCGGTCCGTCTGGCTGTTCAGGAACTGCGCGATGACTATGAGCAACGCGGCTCCGGGGTGCATCTGGTGGAAGTGGCTGGGGGCTGGCAACTGCGTACCGTACCGGAGTTGATGCCGTATCTTTCACGGATGGTCAAGGGCAGACCGGCCCGTTTTTCCCAGTCAGCCCTTGAGACGCTCGCCATTGTTGCCTACCGTCAGCCGATTACCCGCCAGGAGATTGAATATCTGCGTGGGGTTGATACCGGTGCTGTACTTAAAACATTGCTTGAGAAAAGGCTGGTTAAGATATTGGGAAAAAAAGATATTCCTGGCAGACCGATTATCTATGGCACCACCCGGGAGTTTCTTGAGGTCTTTAACCTGAAGGATCTGAAGGGGCTGCCCACCCTCCGTGAGATCCAGTCTCTGGATGAGGTACCGATCTTTGAGGTTCAGGAAGAACTACCTTTGGGAGGGGAACAGCGAGGTGAGTCATGATCAGGCAAGCAGCAGTGGCAGGACAGTTCTATCCCGGTAGTCAGGCAGCGCTTATCCGCGAGTTGCAGATCCTGTTGCCGGCGGTTAGGACCAGAAAAAAGGCCATCGGCGTTATTTCCCCCCATGCCGGTTACCTCTATTCCGGCAGTGCAGCCGGGCAGCTACTGGCCGGTATTGAACTGCCCCGCACGGTGATAATCCTTGGCCCCAATCACCATGGTAACGGCGCACTGGCAGCATTATCACCGGAAGATGGCTGGCAGACACCGCTGGGGGTGGTACCGATCGAAAAACGCCTGGCAGGTCTGATTCAGCAGCATGTCCCTCAGGTAGTACAAGACAGCAGCGCCCACCGCCATGAACACTCCCTTGAAGTACAGGTTCCCTTTCTGCAGTACCTCTGTCCCGATCTTGCCATAGTGCCGCTCTGTCTGGCCTTCGGCGACTATGCCGGTTGTGAACTGCTGGGCAACGGCCTGGCTGCGGCAATTCGTGATTTTGAAGAAGAGGTCCTGATCCTGGCCAGTTCCGATATGACCCACTACGAATCTGCTGCAACTGCCAGGCGCAAGGACGGTCTGGCCCTGGAACGGGTTCTGGCCCTGGATGCAAAAGGGCTGGTAGAGGTCTGCCGCTCAGCGCGGATCTCCATGTGCGGGGTGATCCCGGCAGCAGTCATGCTGGTGGCTGCCAAGGCCCTGGGGGCAACGGCTGCGGAGCTGGTGGCCTATACCAACAGCGGCCAGGTCACCGGTGATGAACGCGAGGTGGTGGCCTATGCAGCGGTGGCAGTGGAGTGAGGGAGGCATCCGGTTGCTTTGCGGATTGGATGAGTGCGCTAGTAAATTGGCATAGTTGATTGATGTTGAAAGTTTCTTGGCACAGCTTGGTGAAAACAGTCAATTATCAATTATCTTGATTAGATAACTGGGTGTAAAATTTCTTTACAACCGTGGCGTATGCTTGGAGATATGTTTAATATATATAGTATGTTAAATGTTTGTTGACAGGTGTAAAAATCTGGAAATGCACAGTTGGATGATCTGGTGTCATCTGGTTGCCATCAGGTAATCGCTGTTGATGACTTCATAGTGGTTGCGGTGGGTACGCATCCGCCAGGCACGCGAGCCGGACCGGGTAATCTTCCAGGCCGGCATCAATACCTTGCTCTTTCCTTCCAGCAGAGCGCGGACATTATCCAGGCCGCGGCCTGGGTAGGGGCCGGTGCTGGTGCCGCCCAACCAGCGTTCTTCCGGTGCAGCGCTGGTTGACCAGGAAAACGGGTCGGCAAACAGGAAGGAGCTGTTTTGATTGCCAGCCACACGGTTCATCTCATACAGGTGTGCCAAGGGGTAGCTGACCCGGTCCAGCAGGTTCAGTGAGACCACCTGATCAAAGCTGGTGGCAGCAAAAGGCAGACGCAGGGCATCAGCCACAATGAACTCCGCGTTGCCGGTCTGCCAGCTGGCAGGCAGTTGCAGGTTAAAGGACTCAGTCAGCTTGCCTTCCAACGGGAGTGAGAAGCTGAGCCTGCGGTTGCGGGCCAGGCGTCGGGCGGTCTTGATAAAGCTGCTGGATAGGTCGCAGCCGACACTGAATCCGAATCGATTCGCCATCTCAAAGGTAAGCCTACCCACTGCGCAGCCTGCCTCAAAGGCTGCAGCACCGTTCTGCATCAGTAATCCGGCCCAGTCGTTTTCCTTGGCCTCCGCGGTCTGTTCCCCCAGCAGGTCACCATACTGGCTCCAGAGGTAGCGGGCAGTCATCTCCTGTTCTTCATAACGCCATTGGCCGCCGCTTGTGGCACTGTCCGGGTTGGACACCAGGTTGGCGATACCGTCCTGAACCGGAAACCCCTGTTTGCAGCTGGGACAGGTCAAAAGGCCGGTTTCGATTTCGTCGTCAAGCTCTTTGGTGATACTCAGCCGTAAGGGATATTCCTTGGGCAGGCAGACCGGGCAGATCAGGTGTGGCAGCAGTGTCCGTTTCATGAAACCTCCGCAGGTGAACCGTCTGGTTGTGCAGTCTGCCAGTAAAATCAGGGCAGCGCAAGCAGGGGAGTCGGCATTGTCATGCTGCCACTGTTGAATCGTTGACAACCTTCAAGAGAAATTGTATACACTATACACTTTATTTCGACCCATATGTACGCTAAGTACCTATCAAAACAAGGAGGATGTACGAATGATCGAAGCATATCTGGCCCATGAAGCCGAGCGTGCAGCCCAGGGTATTCCCGCGCTGCCCCTGAGCCCCGAGCAAACTGCAAGTCTGTGTGAGTTGCTGGTAAACCCGCCTGCCGGTAAAGAGGCTTTTCTGCTTAACCTGCTGAAGGAGCGTGTTTCCCCGGGTGTTGACCCGGCTGCCAAGGTAAAGGCCGAGTTCCTGGCTGCCATCCTGAACGGCAGCAAGAAGTCTCCGCTGGTTTCCAAGGTTGATGCGGTCCGTATCCTCGGCACCATGATGGGTGGCTACAACGTTGGTCCGCTGGTTGACGCCCTGAAGGATGCCGAGTTGGCTGATGAGGCTGCAACAGCCCTTTCCGGCATGACCCTGGTGTATGACGGCTTTGATCAGGTTGTTGCCCTGTCTTCCTCCAATGCTGCTGCCAAGAAGGTTCTGACCTCCTGGGCCAATGCCGAGTGGTTCACCAACAAGCCCGGCGTACCCGAGACCATCAAGGTTAAAGTGTTCAAGGTTGAAGGCGAGATCAACACCGACGACTTCTCACCTGCCGGTGATGCCTGGAGCCGTCCAGACATCCCACTGCATGCTCTGGCAATGGGCAAGACCCGTTTCCCCAACCGTCTGAAGGACATTGCTGACTGGCGTGCTGCCGGTAATCAGGTTGCCTTTGTGGGCGACGTTGTCGGTACCGGTTCTTCCCGTAAGTCTGCCTGTAACTCTGTGCTGTGGCACATGGGCCAGGATATCCCCTGCGTACCCAACAAGAAGACTGCCGGCGTGATCATTGGCGGCGTTATCGCCCCGATCTTCTTCAACACCGCCCAGGATTCCGGCGCACTGCCGATCAAGGCTGACGTAACCAAAATGAACGATGGCGACGTAATCACCATCAACACCGTTAAGGGTGAGATCAGCAACGCTGCCGGCGAAGTTATCTCCACCTTCAAACTTGCTCCCAACACCATTGCTGACGAGTTCCGCGCTGGTGGCCGTATCCCCCTGATCATCGGCCGTGCAGTAACCGAGAAGGCCCGCAAGGCACTGGGCCTGGGCGAGACTGATGTCTTCACCCTGCCGGTTAACCCGGTTGCAAAGGCAGATCAAGGCTACTCACTGGCCCAGAAGATGGTTGGTAAGGCCTGCGGCGTTGCCGGCATCCTGCCCGGTACTGCCTGCGAGCCGAAGATGACCACCGTTGGTTCACAGGATACCACTGGTCCAATGACTGCCGACGAATTGAAGGAACTGGCCTGCCTGAAGTTCCTGTCCCCGATGTTCATGCAGTCTTTCTGCCACACCGCTGCCTATCCCAAGCCTGCTGACGTGAAGATGCACAAGACCCTGCCTGCCTTTATCGCAGAGCGTGGCGGTGTTGCCCTGAAGCCGGGCGATGGCGTAATCCACTCCTGGTTGAACCGTCTGCTGCTGCCTGACACCGTTGGTACCGGCGGTGACTCCCACACCCGTTTCCCGATCGGTATCTCCTTCCCGGCCGGTTCCGGTCTGGTTGCCTTTGCCGGCGCAATGGGCTTCATGCCGCTGGATATGCCTGAGTCCGTACTGGTTCGCTTCAAGGGCAAGTTCAACCCCGGCATCACCCTGCGTGACGCCGTGAACGCCATCCCTTACTGGGCCATCAAGCAGGGCCTGCTGACCGTGCCCAAGAAGAACAAGGTCAACATCTTCAACGGCCGTATCCTGGAAATGGAAGGTCTGCCCGAGCTGACCGTTGAGCAGGGCTTCGAACTGACCGATGCTGCTGCCGAACGTTCTGCTGCTGCCGGTTGCATTCAGCTCTCCAAGGAATCGGTGGCCACCTACCTGCGCTCCAACGTGGCCCTGATGAAGAAGATGATTGCCGACGGCTACCAGGATCCTCAGACCCTGCAGAACCGGATCGATGCGGTTAACGAGTGGCTGAAGAATCCGCAACTGCTTGAGGCTGACAAGAATGCCGAGTACGCTGCCGTGATCGAGATCGATCTGGCTGAGATCACCGAGCCGATCCTGGCCTGCCCCAATGACCCGGATGATGTCAAGCTGCTGTCCGAGGTTGCCGGCACTCCGATCCAGGACGTGTTCATCGGTTCCTGTATGACCAACATCGGTCACTTCCGTGCTGCTGCCGAGATCTGGAAAGGCGAGAAGTTCAACCCGAACGTCCGCACCTGGATCACCCCGCCGACCCGCATGGATAGCGATCTGCTGAAGGATGAGGCTGTGTTCTCCATCTACAGTGCCTTTGGGGCACGGATTGAGATCGCCGGCTGCTCACTCTGCATGGGTAACCAGGCACGGGTACCGGATGGCGTGAACATGTTCTCCACCTCCACCCGGAACTTTGATGATCGTATCGGCAATGGCGCCAAGGTGTTCCTGGGCTCCGCTGAGCTGGGTGCTGTTGCTGCCAAGATGGGCAAACTGCCTACACCGGCCGAGTTCCTGGCCATCTACAACGAGAAGGTTGCTCCCAACAAGGAAAAGATCTATCGTTACCTGCAGTTTGATGAGATGGAAGGCTATAAGTAGCATGCTGCTGAGCTGATGATCTGCAGCAGCAAGTGCTGCTTGAGTAAGTCAATACCCCTGTCCGGCAATGCTGTGACAGGGGTTTTGACTGTAAACAGTTGTTGCCTGATTTTGGCGTGGAAAGCGGTTCCGATGTCGCTGCACCGGATTCCGGCAGCATATGACGGCGTGTTCGGCAGATGCAGCACAATATCACGCAATTAGCTGAAAAAAGGGTTGCAGCATCAATGCCCCTATGTTATAAACCTTTCCTTGCCGCTATCTGTTCGTTACAGAGTTAACTGTTCTATATAAGAGGGGTTTTTTATGACAAAAGCAGATATTGTTGAGCGCATTCATCAAAAGATCGGTCTCTCCAAGAAGGAGTCTGCCGAAATGGTGGAGATGGTTTTTGGTATCATGAAAAATACTCTGGAATCCGGCGAAAAGATCAAGATTGCCGGTTTTGGTAACTTTGTTGTCAAACAGAAGGCCGACCGTCGCGGCCGCAACCCGCAGACCGGAGATGCGATTACCATCTCTGCACGCCGTATCCTCACCTTCAAACCCAGCCAGGTCTTGAAAAGCGGCATCAACGACGAAGAATAACGCCGGTCCAGGTAAGTAGGGTATGCAGCCAGTAATCCCGGACAAAACCTACTTTAAGATTGGTGAAGTTGCTCGTCTTGCCGATATCAAGACATCGGTGCTCAGATACTGGGAAACCGAGTTTTCCTTTCTGAACCCTGAAAAAAGCTCTGCCGGACAACGTCTCTATACCCGGCAGGATATCGAGATGGTGCAGCAGATCAAACAGCTGCTCTATCAGGAAAAGTATACCATTGAAGGTGTTCGTAAAAAGTTTTCCCCGCGTAAAACCGCTTTAGCCAAGCAGGCAGCTCCTGCAGATCCCTCCCATGATCTGCAGGCTATCCTCAGAATGGTCCGACAGGAATTACTTGCTATTCGTGCCATACTCTGATGATCCCCACCGTTTATGATTTATGAGCCTCGAAGAACCTTCGGGGCTTTTTTACACCCAAGACGCTACCCGTTCTCCCTTCCCAGTCTTGCTGTTTGGCAGTGAATTGCTTTAAACTGTTTAGTAAAACCCGAAACAGCTTTAAAAATAAGTTTAACTGGGAGAATTTGGGTTATGCATGAAATAGATCAAGAACCGGATAGCTGGTTTGCATCTGCAGGTAGAGTGTCTCATGAAGTCTTGCAACAGGAAACTACTAAGGTTGCCAATAGCAAACTGATTTCAGCACTTTTAAATGCCATGCCTGATTTTCTGCTGGTGCTAAATGAAAAGCGCCAGATTGTGGCGGTAAACCAACGCTTGCTGATGACCTTTGGGGTTGCTGATCCGGAATCGTTGCTGGGGTTACGTCCGGGTGAGGCGGTTGGCTGTACCCATGCCCACGAAGGTCCGGATGGTTGCGGCACAGCAAAACATTGTGCTGTTTGTGGTGCCGTGCTTGCCATCATGGCCTGTCAGAACAGCGGCCTGCCGCAGCAAGGTGAGTGTCAGTTAATGCTGGACAAGGATGGCTGCACGGCGCTTGACCTGGATGTACTGGCGACCCCGGTTACCATTGAAGGGGAACTGTTTACGGTACTGGCCCTGCGTGATATCAGCTCTGAAAAGCGCCGTTATGTCATGGAGCGGGTCTTTTTTCATGATATACTTAACAGTGCCGGTGGAATACGGGGGTTGGCCGCGCTGCTGCAGGAAGGCACCACGCCGGCGGCTGAGGATGAATATAAAGGCTGGATGGTCAATCTGGCTGACAACCTGATTGAAGAAATCAACCACCAACGCCGACTGCTGGATGCTGAGCGGGGAGCATATCAACCAAATTTTGAAACAGTGGACCTGTCTGAGCTCTTGCATGATGTCCGGCGCCTCTATGAACATCATGAACGGGTACCGGACCGGAAATTGGAGCTTGAGCTGCCGGTTGGCTACACCTTGGTAACTGATCGTCCCTTGCTGCGCCGGATTGTCGGCAATATGGTGTTAAATGCACTGGAAGCCAGCAACCGTGGTGATACAGTAACCATTCGGGCTTATTGCTCCAATGGTCTGGTTCAAATACTTGTGACGAATCCCGGTGAGATGAGTGTCGACGTCCAGTTACAACTTTTTAAACGCTCTTTTAGTACCAAGGAAAAAAAGGGGAGGGGATTGGGTACCTACAGTATGAAGCTGTTTGGTGAACGTTACCTGGGCGGAAAGGTTGATTTTCGCTGTTCAGACGGTATGACCACCTTTTTCATTGAGCTGCCGTTAACACCAAGCACCTGACCGGAGCCGCAGACCAGCGTACACACTATATTTTCTCCGTTTTGTGGAGGTCCATCATGTTTTGTTTTGTACGTGATATCAATATGTTGTTTGAATTGTCAAATTCTGGTGCTGTGGTGTTTGACAGCCTGTCACAGTTGGGAGATGAGCAGAAACGCCTGATGGCTCAGTCTAGGCTGGCCTGATCCCCAGAAAACCATGCAACGCCATCGTCTTTCCATAAAGCTCAAGCTGCTGCTGGCGATCTTACCGATCCTGGCAGCGCTTGGCTTTCTGACCACCATTTTTGTGTCGTCGTATATCCAGCATTCGTTTCAGCATGATCTTGAAAGGCAGCAACTGACCCTTGTCTCGCTGATGGCACAGAAGCTGGATGACCAGTTTGCCTCCTACCAGAAAACCATTGTCTCGTTTTCAAAAAGCATCCCGCGTCAGGCCTTGAACAATCCGCAGCAGCTGGAACAGTACCTTGACAGCCGGCAAGGTATTCTGGAAATATTTGATAACAATGTGGTGGTCTTTTCTCCCCGAGGGGTGCTCGTGGCTGAGACAGCTAAGCGCCCCAGTCGCACAGGTACTGATTTTTCCTTCCGCGAGTATATCATCCAGACCCGTAAAAACTGGCTTCCGACCATTTCCAAACCGTTTCAGAGTCAGCTCAATCACCGGCCACCGGTTGTGATGTTTACTGCCCCGGTGCTTGACAAGGATGGCACGCCCCTGGCGATTGTGGGGGGGAGTATCAACCTGCTGCGTCCCAATCTACTGGGCAGGCTGGCCACCACGAGGATCGGCACCAACGGCTATTTTTATCTGAGCGATCTTGATCGCACCATGATCATGCATCCGGATCAGAATCGTCTGATGAAGCCGGTTGCTGCCCCCGGGGTTAACAGGCTGTATGACAGGGCGCTGGCCGGTTTTGAAGGGACAGGGGAAACCAGCAATAGCGAGGGTGTGGCGGTGTTGGCGGCCTTCAAGCGCCTCAGCACGGTCAACTGGATTATGGCGGCCCAGATACCTGTTAAAGAGGCCTTTGCTGCTGTCAACACTGCCCGGCGTCTGGCATGGATCAGCACCGGTTCTGCCCTGCTTGTGCTTGCCATCCTCACCATTGCAGCTGCCTCGCATCTGCTGGCACCGTTGCAGATGCTGACAACCCGGGTGTCCCAGGTTGACCAAGACAGCGAATATCAGCCGATAAAGATCGCGTCCAATGATGAGATCAGTGAACTGGCCACGGCCTTTAACAGCCTGATGTATCAACTGCAGGCCCGTGAACGCGACCTGCGCAGCAGCCGGGAGCTGTTCCAGTTTATCGCGGATTTTTCCCATGACTGGATCTTCTGGCGGATGCCGGGTGGAGCGATGCTGTATATCTCACCTGCTGCGGAAGAGATCACTGGGTACTCGGTTGATGAATTAATGGCTGATCCGTCTCTTACCTACACCATGATCCATCCGGAAGATCGCGATCTCTGGGATAATCATCTCTGCCAGATTGAAAAAAGCCCTGACAATGAAAGCATCGACTTCAGGATCATTACCAAGTCCGGTCAGGTGCGCTGGCTACGCCACAGTTGTGTTTCGATCCTGGATGACAACGGAGCCTTGCTGGGAGTACGGGGGAGCAACCGGGATGTCACCGAACGCAAACTTGCGCTGCTGACGCTGAAGGAGAACGAGGAACGCTTCCGCTTGATCGCCAAAACAGCCCACGATGCGATCATCATGACTGATCTCCATCACCGGATCAGCTTCTGGAATCCGGCAGCAGAACTGCTGTTCGGGGCAGACTCGTCCACTGTGCTCGGCCTGCCGCTGGTGACCTTCCTGCCCGGTCTGGTGGATGCCGTGCATCAGGCTGAGACAAACACCGAGCGGGGGCTGATGCTTGAAATCAGCGGACGTCATCAGGATGGCCATCAGATGATGGTGGAGCTGGCTTACTCGCAGGCCCGGCTTTCAGGCGCCCCGGTCACAGTTGTGGTTGCCCGTGACATTACAGCGCGCAAGCAGACAGAAGAGCAGCTGCGTTACATCAGTCTGCACGACAGTCTGACCGGACTGTATAACCGGGCCGCCTTTGAGCATCACCTGTCCCGTTTTGACCAGGAAGGACCGTTCCCGTTGGCAGTAATCATGGCTGATCTGGATGGCCTCAAACTGGTCAACGACACTCAGGGACATGAGGCCGGCGACCGCTTGCTGAAGGCAGCAGCCGAACTGCTCTCACTCTCATTCCGTACCAATGACATTGTTGCCCGGATCGGTGGTGATGAGTTTGCCCTGCTGTTGCCAGGTATCCCCGAAGAGATGGCAAGGAACAAGTTTAACCGTCTGCAGCGGCAGATTGAACTGTTTACGGAATTACCGGAAAATCCGCAGGTTGCGTTATCCTGCGGCATGATCCATGTCACCGGGCCGGGGCAACTGCTGGAGGCGGTTAAACAGGCCGATCAACTGATGTATCAGCAAAAAAAAGCACGTAAACAAAATTCATCCCTGCTTTAATTGCCAAGCAGCCATTCCCTGTTACACTTGGCTATATTTCATGGAGGTCTGATCCACCATGGCAGCTTGGTTTAACAACCTTTCAATTACCAGCAAAGCCACCATCCTGCTTTCACTGACTGCCATGTTTTTTTTGCTGGCGCTGTCAGGGGTCACCTACTTTTTTGCCCGCCAGGAACTGCAGCAATCCATTGCCACCAACCAGACCGCCATGGTCAACAATATTGCCGTTCAGCTGGATGAAAATCTGGCTTCTGCCCGCAGCTACCTGCAACACCTGGCAGGGCATCTGCAACAGCAGCACAGAAAGGCCCCTGCACACCTCCAACAGGTACTTGGGCATCATGATGAATCCCATCTGTTCTTTGATCATGGTCTGATACTGCTTTCACCGCAGGGCAGGATTGTTGCCGAAATACCCTACCACCCTGAACGGATCGGGCTTGATCGCAGTCACCGTGAATACTACCAGCGTGTTATGGCAACCGGTAAGCCGGCAATCAGCGCACCGTACCAGCTTTCACTGCCGCCCAATCCACCGGTGATTGCCTTTTCCGTACCGGTCCGGGATACCCGGAACCGGCTGACAGGTGTGCTGGTGGGACGGCACAGTCTGTACAAAAAAGGAATTTTGCAAGGCCTGATTGATGCACCGATCGGCAGCAGCGGCTATTTTTATCTTTTTAACCAGCAGCGGACCATTATCATTCATCCTGAGGTATCCCGTATTCTTACCAGTGTCGCGCCTGGAAAAAACAAGGCACTTGATGATGCCCTGCAAGGCCGGGAGGGTACTTGGGAAAACATCAATTCCCGTGGCATTGCCGGGCTGACCAGTATCAAACGGTTAAAGGAAGCCCCCTGGTATCTGGCCGCCCACTATCCACTCAGTGAGGCCTATGTCCCCCTGCAACGTGCCCGTTTTGCCTTTGTTGCTGTACTGGTGGTCTCCATGGGGCTGGCTGTGGTGGCGGTCTGGTTCAGCATGCAGCCGATGGTGCGCCCTTTGCTGCGGCTGACGGAACATCTTGAAAATATTTCTCAAAAACAGGGTGATGACCGCTTTCTGCCGGAAACGTCACATGACGAGATCGGACAGCTCAGTAAGGTGTTTAACGAACTTTTGCATGAACTGGATGACGATACCGCCGCCCTTGAGGAATCAGCAGAGGTCTACCGGATCGTAACCGAGTTTACGACCGAGGTTTCGATCTGGCGGCTTGAAAACGGTGATATCCGCTATATCTCTCCCAACTGTATCGATGTATTCGGCTACATGGCAGCAGAATTCTATGCTGACCCTGATCTGATTGTTGTCATGATCCATCCTGATGATCAAGCGCTCTGGCACGCTCATCAACCCGGGAGTTGTTCCCATGGGGATAATGGACTTGATATCAAGATGATTGTCAAGGATGGCTCAATCCGCTATTTCCGGCACTACTGCCATCAGGTGGTTGATCAGCAGGGACGGCCGAATGGTATCCGTAGCAGCTGGCTGGATATTTCCGGCCAGCTGCTGATTGAGTCCAGGGCACGCAAACTTTCTCGAGCTGTGGAACAGAGTGCCGGCATTGTCATTATGACCTCTACTGACGGCTCCATTGAATATGTGAATCCTGCTTTTTGCAAGGCAACCGGTTATAGCAGGGATGAGGTGCTGGGAAGAAATATCAACCTGCTTAAGACCGATCAGGTAACCAATGAAATGGATGAGGCCCTGTGGCGCGCCATTAACAATGGTCAGCAATGGCGGGGAGAGTTCTGCAACCAGCGCAAGGACGGCAGCAGGTACTGGGTGAATGCGTCAATTTCGCCGCTGTTCGATAAAAATAACCAGATTACGGGATACCTGTCGGTTCAGGAGGATATTACCGAGAAAAAGGCGGCCGAACAGTTGATGCTGGAGCTGTTCCAGCAGGTGGAACAGGCAAAACTTGAATGGGAATATACGTTGGATCATCTGCATGACTTTATCATCCTGACCGATGCCGAGCACCGGATCCGGCGCTATAACCGGATACTGGCTGACATGACCGGCAGGGATCTCAAGGAGCTGGTTGGTAAAGATTGGCGTGATCTGCTGCAGGAAACAGGCTTCAAATTTATCCACTTTGATGCTGAAACCGGAGAGATGATACATCAACGTTCAGCCCGCATCTATGACATCGATGTCTATCCGGTCAAGGATCCGCTAGAAGGTACGCTGACCGGGTTTGTAATCTCCCTGAATGACACGACTGAACTGCGGGTCATTACCCATGAGCTCGAACAGACCATGACCGAACTGAGCGAGGCGCAGTCCCAGATCTATCAGCAGGAAAAGATGGCTTCAATCGGCCAGCTGGCTGCCGGGGTGGCCCATGAGATCAACAACCCGATGGGCTTTATTACCAGCAATCTTGGATCGCTGGATAAATATGTCAGTAGATTGTCAGAATATATCGGCGTGGTTGATCAGGCCATGCTGCAGTGGAGTACAAACGGTCTGTCCATCCCGGTTCTTGAGGCTCGCAGGAATCTCAAGATAGACCGCATTCTCGATGATGCCCATCAACTGATTGCGGAAAGTCTGGACGGTGCAGGCCGGGTACGCAGGATTGTGCAGGACTTGAAGAGCTTTTCGCGGGTTGATCAGGCGGAGACCGCACTGGTTGATCTGAATGAAATCCTGGAAACCACCATCAACATCGCCTGGAATGAGTTGAAATATGTAGCTGAAGTGCAGCGGGTGTTCGGCGAAATTCCCAGGATCATCTGCTTCCCGCAACAACTGCATCAGGTCTTTCTGAATCTGCTGGTCAATGCGGCCCATGCCCTGGGACAAACCCGCGGTACCATCACGGTCAGCACTGAAGAAGATGATGCCTTTGTGCTGGTAAAAATCAGTGATACCGGCTGCGGTATGACTGAAGAGGTGCGACGCCGGATCTTTGAACCGTTCTTTACCACCAAGGAAGTAGGTAAAGGCACCGGTCTGGGGCTTTCCATCAGCTATGATATTATCAAAAAGCATGGCGGAACCATTGAGGTCGAGAGTGAACCGGGCAGGGGTACCATCTTTACCGTGCGGTTGCCGGTCAGCAAGCCGGTTGCAGGGGAGAGCTGAGCAGATGCAGCACTTACCTAAACATACTGCGTCTCCAGGAGGCTTCCTGAACCGGATGGTGGTGGGGCTGCTGCTGCTGCTGATTGTTGTAAGCCTGCCGGCAATCTACAGTTTGTCGCGTGGCCGGATACAGTCTTTCCACGAGGCGCAACAGTCCTCCAGGTCCACAGCGCAGATCCTGGGGCAGTCCGTCACCAATACCCTGGAAAAGGTGGACTATGCCCTGCAGGTCACGGTTGAAGAGGTGCTGTGTCATCACCAAAGAGGCGGAGATACACAGGAATTACTGCAGTTTATCGAACGGCAGTTTCGCCGTATTCCGGAACTTGACAGCCTGATGATTACCGATGCCCGGGGGATGGTGTTGCTGGGAAGCGGCCATCAGCTGACCGGGCCGGTCAGTCTTGCCGACCGGGAGTATTTTACCTCCTTGCGGGATCACCCCGGGGCAGGGCTGGTGCTGTCCAAGCCCATTATCAGCAAGATCAGCGGCAAATGGGTGATGAGCTGTGCGCGCAGGATCACCCTGCCGGACGGCAGTTTTGGGGGAATGGCCTTTGGCGTGCTGCCCCTGCAGCAATTTCAGGAGCTGTTCAGCAAGGCGTCTCTGGGCGAAAACGGCAGTGTCGCGTTACGTTTTGCCGATATGGAGCTGATTGTGCGCCATACAGCGCAAAAAAAGGCTGAGACGCCCCCAACTAGTGCCGGTAAAAAAATATCGACTGCCTGGCAGCAGAAATTGGAACAGGGAGAAACAGCAAAAGGAAGTTATATTTCAGAGAGTGTCAGTGACGGTGTCAGGCGCAGTTTTTCCTATATCAGGCTGTCGCCATACCCGCTCTACCTGAATGTGGGGCTGGCTGTTGACGACTATCTGAGATACTGGCGCAAAGATCTTTTGCTGACGCTGCTTGCCCTGGCAGGCTGCTGGGCAGGCGTGCTGTTGCTGATCCGCCAGATGTATCAGTATAAACGCCAGACAGAGCTTGAAAAACAGGTGCAGGAACGTACCAGTTCCTTGCTGGAGACCAGCCAAGAACTGGTCAGGAACGAAGAACGGCTGCAGGCCCTGCTGGATATCAGTAAATGTCCTGCCACGACCATCCAGGACCTGCTGGACTATACCCTGGAAAAGGTGATCCGTATCACCGGCAGCACGATCGGCTACATCTACCTGTATCATGAAGATCTGCAGCAGTTTGTCCTCAACACCTGGTCAAAGGAGGTCATGCCCTCCTGCAAGGTTTCCAATCCGCAATCGGTCTACCAGCTCGACAAAACCGGTATCTGGGGTGAGGTGGTACGGCAACGCAAGCCGATTCTGGTGAATGACTTTGAAGAGGAAAATCCGCTCAAACGAGGCTACCCGGAAGGACATGTGCCTCTTTCCCGCTTCCTGAGTGTGCCGGTCTTTGACGAACAGCAACGGATTGTGGCCGTGGTGGGAGTTGCCAATAAGGAGCTGCCCTATACGGATCAGGATGTTCTGCAGCTTGATTTGATGATGTCTGAGGTTTGGCGGATCGCAAAGCGGCTGGAACTGGAACTGAAACTGATCCATGCCGGCCAGGAATGGCAGACCACCTTTGATGCCATCAGCGACAGTGTCAGCCTGATTGACCTTGAGCAGCGGATCCTGCGTTGCAACCTGGCCAGTACACGGCTTTTCAAGCGTGGTTTTGACGGTATTCTGGGTAAACATTGTTGGGAGCTGGTACATGGTACTGATCATCCCATTGAAGACTGTCCCATGCTGCGGGCCTGCCGGAGCCGCAAAACAGAAAGCCAGCTTGTGTTTGAAGGCCAACGCTGGCTGCAGATCACGGTGGATCCGTTACTGAACGAACAGGGAATGGTGACCGGAGCTGTCCATATTGTACATGACGATACCGAGCGGGTTGCTGCGGAACAGTCAATGCGGGATCTGCTGGCCATGCTTGAGGCCGTGCAGAACGAGCTGTATGTCTTCAGGCCTGACACCTTGCAGTTTGAGTATGTTAACCGCACTGCCCAGCATAATCTGGGCTACAGCGAGGAACAACTGCTGCAGATGACTCCGCTGGACATTAAGCCGTTCAGCCGACGGGAGTTTGTACAATTAACGGCACCACTCATATCCGGTGACCTGACCCTGCTGCGCTTTGAAACAGTCCACAAACGTGCCGATGCCAGCAGTTATCCGGTTGAGGTGCATCTGCAACTGGTATCAACACTCCATGGTCAACGCTTTCTGACTGTGGTCCATGATATTTCGGAACGCAAACAGTTTACTGATTCTCTGTTGGCCAGTGAGGCCCTGGTCAGCTCGATCATGAACTCAATGAAGAGTACTATTGCTGTCATTGACGGTACGGGCGAGATCATCCGGGTCAACACCGAATGGAAAAATTTTGCCTTAAACAACGGCGGTTCAGAGCAGCTGGCTGTCGGCGTCGGACTTAACTACCTGCAGGTCTGCGACAGGGCTGTGCAGGACGATCCTGCTGTGGCAGATCTGGTGTCCGGCATCAGGGCTGTGCAGGATCGCTCCATGGAGAGCTTTTTTTCAGAATACGCCTGCCACAGCCCCCAGGAAAAACGCTGGTTCATTGTGTACGCTACCCCCCTTGAGAACTCGTCCGGCGGTGTTGTGCTGACTCACTTCAATATTACCCGGCGTAAGCAGGACGAACAGGCACTGCAGGAGATGCAGGCCCAGCTGCTGCAGAACGACAAGATGGCCTCAATCGGCCAGCTTTCAGCCGGCATTGCCCACGAGATCAACAACCCGATGGGATTCATCAATAGCAATCTCGGTACCCTTGAAAAATATGTAGATAAATTTGATCGTTACATTGCAACTCTTGAAGCTGTGGTGGAACAGTTTGCAAGCCCGCAACAGCAGCAGACGGTGACTGAGCTGAGAAAAACACTCAAGCTGGAGTATGTGCTGAAGGATATACGTCAACTGCTTGCCGAAAGCGAAGAAGGTGCTGATCGGGTGATGAAGATTGTGAAAGATCTGAAGACCTTTGCCCGCAGCGACACTGAACAGCTCGGCAGTGCAGATCTCAACCAGTGCATTGACAGCACCCTTACGATTATCTGGAATCAGATCAAATATGTGGCTGAACTGGTCAAGGAATACGGAGAACTTCCTAAAGTGACCTGTAATGTCCAACAGATCAACCAGGTCTTGCTTAACCTGCTGGTAAATGCCGCCCATGCCGTTGAAGACAAGGGAGGGGAAGAACTTGGCACGGTTACCATACAAACCTGGGCTGATGACAAAAATGCCTTTGTTGCCATCAGCGACACCGGCTGCGGCATACCCGAAGAAATCCGCAGCCGGGTCTTCGACCCGTTCTTTACCACCAAGGAAGTGGGTAAAGGGACCGGCCTGGGGCTTTCCATCAGCCATGAAATTATCAAAAAACATGGCGGTGAGCTGAGCATGGCGAGTGATCTGGGCAAAGGCACCACCTTCACCATCAGCCTGCCGCTGAACCCGCCGGAACCGGACAGTACGTCATGTTAGCAGGGAGAAGAGGGTAATGAGCCCGACCAGTTATATCTATCGTATTGTAGCTGATTACTCGTCAGATCTGGTCTATCTGGTATTGTCGGATAACCTGATCGGTTATATCTCGCCAAACTGTGAATCCCTGACCGGCTACACCAAGCTTGAGCTCGAACCGGACCTGGATTCATTCAAAAGGATCATCGCACCTGAAAGCCTGGGGCTCTGGACAGAGCATGTTGCCATGCACCAGCAACGGCTCCTGATGCCCAACAGCATTAATATCAAGCTGCTTGATCGTAACGGTGACGAGCACTGGGTTTCCCACAACTGCCAGCAGATCTGTAATGAGGATGGCGGCTTTGTCGGTGTGCGGGGTAGTTTTTCCGATATCTCGGACCTGATGCAGCTGCAGGATATGCTTGAAAAGCAGAAGACCTTTCTTGAACAGTTGATCGGCAATGCGGCTGTGCCGGTCTTTGTGCTGGATGAAAACCACCGGATTGTTATCTGGAACAACGCTTTGCAGAACCTTTCCGGGCTGGCCAAGGAAGAGATGATCGGCACCAGGCGTCAATGGAGCGCCTTTTATCAACACGAACGTCCTGTGTTGGCTGATCTGGTGCTGACCGGCAACGTTCAGGAAAATGAAGGAATCTATACGCAGGTCAAGCCGTCACTCCATATTCCGGGAGCCCTGCAGGCTGAAGGCTGGTATGAAAACCTGGGGGGCAAACGTCGCTTTATCCTTTTTGAGGCTTCTCCCATCTATGACCTGCAAGGTAACAGAATAGCAGTTATAGAGACCGTGCTGGATATGACGGAGCGGAAATTGCTGGAAGAAGAACTGGAACGGAGTACGGAAGAGATCGCGCAGCAGCACACGAAGCTTGACAAGCTTTTTGCTCAGGTTGAGGCAGCCAAACGGGAATGGGAGGATACCCTGGACTGCATAACCGATATTGTGCTGATGTGCGATACGCAGGGTACAATCCAGCGCTGTAACCGCCCTTTTATCCAGCTTTCAAACATGCCGTTCGAGCAGTTTGCCGGTAAAAGCTGGGCCACCATTCTGTACGGACTCGGTTTTGTGATTGATGATTACAAAAATGGAAACGGTACCATTCATGACAAGCAGGGAGCGCGTTACTTTGACCTGCGTACCTTTCCGCTGCGCAATAAAAACGGGGTCCTGTTCGGCAATGTGGTCAATATCCGTGACATCACCGAGATCAGGACCATCAATCAGGAGCTGGAAACTGCCTATAATCACCTGAAACTGGTTCAGATGCAGGCGGTGCAACAGGAAAAAATGGCCTCGGTGGGACAGCTGGCAGCCGGAGTGGCCCATGAGATCAACAACCCGATGGGGTTTATCTCCAGTAACCTTTCGTCGCTTGCAAAATATATCAACAAGCTGCGGGCATTTGAAACCAGCGTGGTGGATCTGGCAGGAGCAAGCGGTAACACGGCCCTGGTGGATGAGATCACCAAAACCAAAAAAAGTATGAAGATCGATTTCATTCTTGAGGATATGCAGAGCCTGCTGGAAGAATCTTTGGACGGAGCGGAACGGGTCCGTCGCATTGTTCAGGATTTAAAGAGTTTTTCACATGTTGATGAGGCTGAGTTAAAACCGGTCAGTCTTGTTGATAATCTGGACAGCACCCTGAACATGGTCCGCAATGAGATAAAATATGTAGCTGACGTGGTTAAGCAGTATGGTGATCTGCCGATGGTTACCTGCAGACCGCAGCAGTTGAATCAGGTCTTCATGAATCTACTGGTGAATGCGGCCCATGCCATTGAAGGGCACGGCACCATCACGGTGAGAACCTGGCAGGAGGGGGAAGTGATCTGTGTTGCTATCACTGATACCGGCAAGGGGATTGCCCCGGAGCACCTGAACCGGATTTTTGAACCGTTTTTCACCACCAAGGATGTGGGCAAAGGGACCGGGCTGGGACTTTCGATCTGTTACGACATCATCCACAAGCATGGCGGAGAAATTCTGGTGGAAAGCACCGTCGGTGCCGGCAGCACCTTTACGGTCAGGCTGCCGGTTGTTCCCCCTGCTGATAGCTAGGGCGACAAGGGCACGCGTATGGCAAATATATTGATCGTTGAAGATGAATTGATGAGTCGCAGCATGCTTGAACTGACCCTGTTGCAGGCCGGACACAATGTCGCCTGTGCCATTGACGGTGCTACTGCGCTGGCCATTGCGCATCAGCAGCCCCCTGACCTGATCATAACCGATGTGATGATGCCGGTGATGGACGGCTTTGAACTGTGCCGTCAATGCAAGGCCGACCAGGCCCTGAAACAGGTGCCGATCATCCTGTATTCGAGCGATTATGTTGAACAACAGGAACAACAACTTGGCCTGGAACTGGGTGCCTGCCGTTATCTGGTCAAACCGTCTCCTCCTCAGCTCCTGCTTGCTGCGGTCAATGAGGTGCTGGCTGAACAGCACAGTTTGACATTGTTTGGAGCAGAACTGCAGCTGGGTGAAGAAATGAAGCTGTTGCGCAACTACAATGAGGTGCTGTTTAACAAGCTTGAGGCAAAGATGCAGGAGCTGCAGCAGACCATTGCCGAACAGAAGAAGTACGAGGAAACCATGAAGGCGATGCAGGCCCAGATCATCCAGCAGGAAAAGATGGCCTCAATTGGTCAGCTGGCAGCCGGAGTGGCCCATGAGATCAACAATCCGATGGGGTTTATTACCAGCAACCTGACCTCGCTGGGCAAGTATGCCGAACGGTTGGATACCTTTATAGCTGCGATGCAGAAGTCGCTCTACGAATGTCCCAATCATCCCGGATTGGAGGAGCTTGATCAACTGCGCCAGAAGCTGAAGGTTGATTACATTATCAGTGATGTGAACGAGTTGATCAACGAGAGCCTGGACGGTGCCAACCGGGTGAGACGGATCGTGCAGGATCTGAAGAGTTTCTCCCGGGTGGATCAGGCTGAAAAGAGCCGGACCAGCCTGAACGACTGTCTTGAAACCACCATCAACATTGCCTGGAATGAGCTGAAATATATCGCCACCCTGGAACGCAGGTTTGGGGACATTCCGGAGATTACCTGCAACCCGCAACAGTTGAACCAGGTCTTTCTCAACCTGCTGGTAAATGCGGCCCAGTCCATGGAGCAGCAGGGCAGCATTACGGTAACTACCTGGTCTGAGCCGGGACAGGTCTGTGTTTCTATTGCTGATACCGGCAAAGGGATGCCTAAAGAGGTGCAGGAACGGATCTTTGAACCGTTTTTTACCACCAAGCCGGCCGGCAAGGGGACCGGCCTGGGGCTCTCAATCTCGGCTGATATTGTCCGTAAGCATCAGGGGGAGATCAGTGTGAAGAGTGAGCCGGGCGCAGGGACGACCTTTATTGTGCGGCTACCGGTGGAGGGCTGAGGTATGCTGGAAATCAGGCAAGGAGCTGAGCATGGATAACCCGAATATGCCGGTAAAAATTCTGTGTGTTGATGATGAACGCAATGTGTTGCGGGCGCTGGAACGGATTTTTCTGGACGATGACTATGAGATTGTCACTGCTGGTTCAGGTGAAGAAGGACTCGAAATCATGACTGAATCAGGTGACTCCTTTCAGGTGGTGGTCTCCGACTACCGGATGCCGGTCATGAACGGCGTGGAGTTTCTCAAGGCGGTTTATGAGCGCTGGCCTGATACGGTGCGGATTGTACTTTCCGGCTACGCAGATGCCGGAGCAATCGTGGCCGCCATCAATGAAGGACATATTTACAAATTTATCCCCAAACCGTGGAATGATGAAGAACTGCGGGTGACTATTCAGAACTGTCTTGAACGTTACTCGCTGCTGAAGAAAAACCAGGAGCTGCTGGCTGAACTGGCCCGGGCAAATCAGGTGCTTGAACAAAAGGTGCAACAGCGCACGGAAGATCTGGAACTGCGCAACAGGGCGCTTGAATTCTCGCAGACCATGCTGGGCAACCTGCCGGTTGGGGTGGTGGGGATAGACGAAGGTGGCCTGATCGCACATTGTAATACGGTTGCCGCAGGTATCCTGAAGCAGCTCTGTGAAGACTTTTTTGGTACTGATATCCAGCATTTTTGTGATGAGCGTTTCAGGGCTCTGGTGGAGCAGGTCCGGAGGGAGAAAACCCTGGATCTGACTGATCGTTTTGGTGATCGTAACTGGCGGGTGTTGGGGCGTACGGTGGTCTTTGCCGAGAGTGAATCGGTTGTGCTGGTATTTCTGGAGGTCTGATCAATGCCTACTGTTTTGTTTGTCGATGATGAACAGCCGATCCGCAGTGCCCTGGAACGGATGTATATTGAACGGGATGATGTGCACTGCCTGTTTGCCGCTTCCGGTCAGGAAGGGCTGGAGATCATGGAGCGCGAAGATGTCTGGGTGGTGGTTTCCGATTACCTGATGCCATCCATGCGCGGGATTGAGTTCCTGGCAAAGGTCAAGGCCCGCTGGCCCCAGACGATCCGCATCATGATGACCGCCTATGCCGATCTCTCAATCGCCATTGATGCCATCAACAAGAGTGAGGCATTCCGTTTTGTGACCAAGCCCTGGAACAACCAGGAGTTGATGGAGGTGGTGGATGAGGCCTTGATGCGTTATCAGCTGGTGCAGTCACTTGGCACCACCAGGGACGAAACGGTCTACCTTTCTCTGGCCCAGACCGTTGAGCTGAAAGATCCGTATACCAAGGGACATTGCGACCGGGTTGCCCGTTATGCGGTTGCCCTGGCTAAAGCCGTGGGTCTGGCTGAAGAAAAACTGGACGAGATCAAGCATGGCAGCTGGCTGCATGACTGCGGCAAGATCGGGGTGCCTGAGCGGGTGCTGAATTTTCCCGGCAGACTGAATGAGGACGACAGGGAATCGGTCATGCAGCATCCCCGCTGGGGGTCTGAAGTGGCCCGTCAAGCCCAGATGTCTGAAGCGGTGGTGAATGTGATTCTCTATCACCATGAGCGCTTTGACGGTGCAGGGTATCCCTCCGGCCTGAAGGGGGCTGAAATTCCGGTTGAAGCACGGATCGTGGCCATTGCCGATGTGTTTGACGCACTCTATTCTGATCGGCCCTATCGTAAGGCCTATACGCTTGAGCGGGTGATGGAGATTATGGAGGAGATGACCAGCACCCACTTTGATCCTGAGCTGATACAGCTGTTTCTGCCCATTGCCCGTCAGGAGGTGCAAGGCGATGAATGATGAACCGGCACGGCCGATTGTCCTGTTTGTCGACGATGAGGATAATATTCTCAAGGCGCTACAGCGTCTGACCATGGATGAAGAGTTTGATACGGAAATTGCCAACTCAGGGGATGCAGCCCTGCGTAAACTGACCACGCTTCAGGATGTTGCGCTGATTGTGTCCGATCAGCGGATGCCCGGAATGAACGGGGCTGAATTTCTGCAGCAGTCACGGCAGTTGGCGCCGGATGCGATCCGGATGTTACTGACCGGTTATTCCGATATTTCAGCTGCAGCCGATGCCATCAATAAAGGTGGAGCCAGCCGTTACCTGAACAAGCCCTGGCAGGACGAGGATCTGTTACAGACCCTGCGGGGCGCGGTTGAGACCTGGAGGCTGTCCAGTGAAAACAAGCGGTTGCAGGTTATTGTGCAGGCTCAGAATGAAGAGTTGAAGCAGTGGAATGAAAACCTGAAAAACCGTGTGCTGCAGCAAACCACTGCCATCCGCAAGAAGGCGGACGACTTGAATGAAGCCCTGATCCAGTTGAAGCACAACTACAACGGTATAATCAGTGCCTTTTCAAATCTGGTGGAGATGCAGGGGCAGCGGATGCAGCAGCATGCCCGCAATGTGGCTGAGCTGGCAACCTCTGCAGCACGGGAATATGGTCTGATGCCTGAAGAGATCGAGATCATCAGGACTGCAGCCCTGCTGCACGATATCGGTGAGATCGGCATACCGGACAGGGTGTTGGAAAAGTCTCAGGAGTATATGACGCAGGATGACCTGCAGCTCTACAGTCAGCATCCGGTGCGCGGCCAGATGGCCATTGACAGCATTGTTGACCTGCGTCCGGCAGGCGTATTGATCAGACATCACCACGAGAATTATAACGGCACCGGGTTTCCGGACAGGCTGAAAGGTGATCAGATTCCGATCGGCGCCCGGATTCTGGCCTATGCTGATCAACTTGATCGTGCCGTGGCCAACGGCGGTGACACGGCAGAACAGGCCTTGGCCAGGGTGGAGCTGGGACTTTCCATCAAGCTTGATCCCGGGCTGCAGCGCGTATTCCGCAAGATCGCCCGCTATGCCTACTTTACCATGCCCGAGGTGGATCCCAATGCCACGGTTGAGCTTGAATTACGGCCGGAAGAGCTGCGCAACGGGATGTTGTTGACCCGGGATGTACTGTCCGGTACCGGTCTGATGCTGCTGAACAAGGGGGTTACCCTGGATGCGGTCAAGATTGAGGCGATTCAGCGCTACTACCAGCTTGATCCGCCGCAACGGGGGATCTGGGCCTTGGTTCATCAGAGATAAGTGAAGAACTAAGGCCTTTGCATGATCGAATTTGACGAACTCCACGGCAAGCTGGTGCTGAAGCTGGTCTATTATGGCCCGGCCCTGTCAGGCAAGACCACCAATCTGCTCAGTCTGCATGACCGTCTGCTGCAGGAAGGCCGTGGCGAGCTGATGCTGCTGGATACCACTGAAGACCGTACGATCTATTTTGATCTGCTGCCGTTTTTCTATGTGGCGCCGTCGGGCTTCAAGATCAAGCTGAAGGTCTATACCGTACCGGGGCAGGTCCGTCATGATGCCACCCGCAAGGCAGTGCTGCAACGGGCCGATGGTGTGGTCTTTGTGGCTGACTCCCGGATCAGTCAGATGGCGGTCAATGCCGAGAGTTTTGCCAACCTTGAACAGAATCTGACACTGGTAGGGCTGGATATTGAAAAGCTGCCGCTGGTGGTGCAGTTTAACAAACGCGACCTGCCGGATGTGGTCTTGGAAACGGAGTTGAGGGAAACCTGGGGCCCAACCGAGCTGCCGGTGTATATGGCTTCCGCCCTGCAGGGACAGGGGGTGTTGGAGACCTTTCAGGCTGCGGTTGAGGGGATTTTTAAGAGTGTGGATCAAAAGCTGGGATTACTGGAACGCTATCAGGTTAACCAACGTGCATTCGTACAGTCCGTGGTGAAAACGATATGAACGAAGCCACATCCCATATTGAATTTATTATCGGCGAAGAAAAGCGGCTGTCCGATATTGTGTCCAGGGCTGAGATCGAGCCGCTTCTGCGTAGCGGACTCAAGCTGGGAATCCTTCGTGCAGCCCTGCTGGATGAGGATGAGCTGCCCCTGGCAACGCTGGGCGCAGCCCCGTCTGCAGACAGGGGAGAATTGCTTCAAAAACGGTTGTCCATCATGGTTGAGGGAGAGCCAAAGGGAACCCTGCTGCTGGAATCGGACGGTTCCAACCCCGCCTTTGAGGCGCTTGCCCGCTTGCTGCAGGAGGCGTTGCAACTGACCGTAACCAACAACCTGAAGCGGATGCTGACCACTGAGGTACATACCAGCATTGTACAGGAATCCTATGATCAGCTGGTGACCACCAATCGTCGTCTGATGGAATCTGAGCAACGCTACCGGGAGCTGGCCCGTGATCTTGAAAAAAAGGTTGTTGAGCGGACCACTGAACTGCAGCAGGCCTATCAACGGATGCTGCAACAGGAGAAACTGGCAGCAGTGGGACAACTGGCTGCCGGCATGGCCCACGAGATCAACACGCCGCTGGGTTTCATCCGCAGTAACCTGAACAGTTTTGCCAAGTACCAGAACCGGATGGCCGAGATGCTGGGACTGTACCGTCTGATGCTGGACAAAGAGGCCTCGCCGGAGGTCATCAGGCGTCAGACGGAACAGCGCTGGAAAGAGCTGAAGCTGGATTTTCTGCTGGAAGACAGCGGGGTGCTGCTGGGACAGTCTCTGGAGGGGGCTGACCGGATTGCAACGATTGTGGCGCAGCTGAAAAACTTTGCCCACCTTGACGGCATGGAACAGCAGCCGATGGATATCAGACGGGAGCTGGAACAGCTGCTGGCAGGCCTGGCAGCGCAGTTTCCCCCCAATACCCGGCTCATCACCGATCTGCACCAGCTGCCCTTGCTGACTTGCCGGGTCCCCTTAATGGTGCAGGCCTTTGCCAATCTTATTGATAATGCGCTCAAATCGCGGGCCGAAGGGCTTGAGCTGACAGTCCGGGCGTTTCAGGATGCCGATCAGGTGTTGGTCTGTATCAGTGATAACGGCTGCGGCATTCCGGCAGAGCATCTGTCACGTATCTTTGAGCCGTTCTTCACCACCCGTGAAGTGGGCAAAGGCAGCGGTATGGGACTGACCGTGGCCCGGGAGGCGATCAGCGGGGCAGGGGGGAACATCGAGGTTGAGTCGGTTGTGGGGCAGGGGACCCTCTGCAGGGTACGTCTGCCTCAGGGGGCAGCATCGCCGGATCACCGTGATCACAAGACACTATGACCGTGGTGCTACCTTGTAGGTATGGCAATGTCAGATCAGGGTGCAGGCCGGACAAGGTGCAGCTTTGGGTTCCGGCTGCCGGTTGAGAGGAGGGCGGCATGAGGCAACGTAGTGCAATCGGGGTTGTTGTCTGCCTGACAGGGGTCTGCTGGTCTGCCGGCAGTGCCTGTGGTGCAGAACGGAACATCTATGACCTGAGTCTGGACAAACTGTCTGAACTGGTCATAACCGACAGCAAGGTGGCTCAGTCCCAGGATACCGTGACCCAGAAGGTGGAACTGTTCTATCCTGAAGAGTTCGAGCAGCAGACCAGCTACAACCGCAATATTGCCGAACTGCTCAAATACACCTCTGGTCAGTTTGTGAATCCGCTCTCCCGTAATGATGCCAACTGGGGCTCATTTGGCGGTTTGGGCCCCAAGTATAACGGCTACCTGCTGGACGGCCTGCCGATTGACTCCTTTGTGGATGCCATGAGCCTTGATCCCTGGGCCTTTGGCCAGGTGGAAATCCACAAGGGGCCGGCTTCGGTCATGTATTCCAACTATCTGACCATGGATTTTGCCGGTAATGAGACGCCGCTGGCCGGCATCACCAACTTTATCCTGAAGGAACGGATTGATCATGCCGCCACCAGGGTACTGGCTGGCTATGGCAGTTACAACACGCTGGATGCCCGTTTCTACCACCAGGGCCGTAAGGAAAACCTGAACTACTTCATGGGGGTCAGTTATGAACAATCTGACTATACCAATTACGGCACCCCCGGTTCATGGCTGAATATTCTGAAAGATCCTGAGTATGACAAGATCAAACTCTACGCCAAGCTGACCTACCTGTTTGACCGGGATGACCACAAGCTGTCCCTGTTTGCCCACCATACCCAGCATTCAGGTGATGCAGGCCGTCCCAACCGTGATTTCAACCATCAGTACGATACCGTCAATGCCAGCTACAGCAACCAGATCTCCAGCGCTGTCAATCTGCAGCTGAAGAGTGGTTATCGCAACTACGACCGGCGCTGGGCAGAGGACAATTTCCCTGCCAACTTGGGACTGCGTGAACATGATGGTGTAGAGCAGCAGATTTTCCCTTCTGACTTGACCCTGAGTATCAGCCATGCCGGTAACAGTCTGTTTACCGTTGGGGCCGATTCCCAGGTGGCAACCTACAAAACCTCTGTTGAGACCACTGGCAGCAAGAGTACCGGCAGTGACGTGACCGCCTATTCAACCGGCATCTTTTTGCAGGAAAAGTATGTGCTGGATAAATGGGTCTTCCGGGCTGGAGGCCGTTTTAACTATACCCATCACAGTTATGATCTGTTTAATGGCGTGGCCCCTCCCAAGCATGACAATAGCTGGGAAACCCTGCTCTGGAGCGTCGGGGTGCGTTACAATGCCAGCCCTGAAATTGCCTTCTACAGCAATGCCGGATCAAGTTTTGTGGCGCCATCAGCCAAACAGCTCGGTGGGACCATCGCTGCCGTCAGCACGGCTAACGGACAGTTACCCAATTTTGATCTGAAGCCTGAGCGTGGGATCGGTACTGATCTGGGGGTTGAGCTGCGCCCTCTGGATACTCTGATCATCGGCCTGCGCGGGTTTTACAACCAGGTGGAAGATGCCATTGTCGAAAACGTGGTCAGCACAACACCGTCTCAGAGCAGATCAACCAATGCCGGCACCACCCGTTCCTATGGTGTGGAACTGAATCTGGACCATCGGCTGGCTGATGAGCTGCGCTGGTTTGCAAACGTTACCTATACCGCCACCACGGTGGAAAACCCGCTGGACAGTGATCAGGACGGGGCCGATATCTCGTTTGTGCCTGATTATATTGCCAACATCGGCCTGACCGTTAATCTGCCGTTTGCCATCTCGCTTTCACCCTATCTTCAGATGGTGGGCAACTACTATGACAGCACCTCAAAAAGCAGCCGCAGATCATTTGGTTCCTATCAGCTGCTGAACCTGAAGGCACACAAGACTCTCTTCAAAACAGCAGATTACACCATGAAGGCAGCTCTTGAGCTGAACAACCTCTTGAATAAGCGCTATGAAATGCCCTGGCAGTTCCGCGACCCCGGCTTTAATGCCTATGGCAGTCTTGAAGTGACCTTCTGAAAGGGGCTTTGATGAACGCCGAGCATCGTTTTCATAACCTTGTCGTGCCAGGAATGCTGGTCTGGGTTGTTCTGGCCGGCATGCTGCTGCCGCTGACGGCTGGGGCCAGTGATCTCGAAACCAAGATCAAGACCGCCTATATCTACAATTTCACCAAGTTTATCGACTGGCCTGCTGATGAGGGGAAATCAGCCTCTGAACCGTTCAGGATCTGTGTGATCGGTTCAGATCCGATCCGTACCACACTGGGGGAGTTGACCAACCGTGAGGCCAAGGGAAGACCGATCAGAGTCGTGCGGATCAAGGATCCCTCGGGACTGTCTTCCTGTCATCTGCTCTACATCAGCCGTTCTGAAGAGGCGCAGCTGGCGCTGATACTGCAGCGGCTGCAGGGTACGCAGGTGGTGACGGTCAGCGATATTCCCCAGTTTGCCCAACGGGGCGGGATGATCAGCTTTGTGACGGACAGAGACAGGGTCAGGGTTCAGATCAATCAGCGGACAGCCCGCGAGGTCGGGGTAAAACTGAGCGCCAAACTGCTTGAGATCGCGAGGGTGGTGCAATGACCGTACTGCTAAAAGGCAAGGACTATATCCGACACCTGCCGATCAGAAAAAAACTGGTCCTGATCGCCATGGTCACCACGGTTATCGGCCTGCTGCTGGCAAGCACCGCCTTCATGGCCTATGGCCGCTACCGGATCAAACAGAACATGGTGCAGGATCTTTCCTCGCTTGCCATGCTGATTGCCGAACGGAGCAATGCTGCCCTGCTGTTTGATGATCCTACCCTGGCAGCAGACAACCTGGCCTCTTTGCGGGTCAAACGCTCTGTGAGTGCTGCCTGTATCTACAAGCAGGACGGGACGGTTTTCTCTGCCTATTCAGTAGTCAGGAATCAGCCGGTCTCACTCCCCGGGGCGGTGCATGAACGGTTACATTATTTTACCTCCCGCCATCTGTACGTCTTTGAGCCGATGCTGCTGGACGGCAAACAGATCGGTACGGTTTGTCTGCAGGCAACCCTGATTGAACTGGATATGCTGATGCAGAGTTATCTGCTGTTTACGCTGCTGGTAGTCAGCTGCTCAATCCTGGTTGCTCTGGTGTTGTCAGCGCGCTTGCAGGGGATCGTCTCTGAACCGATTGCTGCAATGACCCGTACCGCAGAACTGATCAGTGCCCAAAAGGACTATTCGGTGCGGGCTGAACGCCAGAGCAGCGATGAAATCGGTGTACTGGTCGAGGCGTTCAACGGGATGCTGGAGACTATTGAAACCCAGAATGCCGAGCTGTTGGACAATAACCGGCGCCTTGAAGAGCGGGTTGCCGAGCGGACCCTGGCCCTGAACGAAGCCAAAGAGGCGGCTGAAACTGCCAACCGGGCCAAGTCGCTGTTCCTGGCCAACATGAGCCATGAGATCCGCACCCCGTTGAACGCCGTGCTGGGATTCAGCCAGATTGTCCTGCACGATCCGCATCTGTCGGCCGAGAATCGCCGTAACCTGCAGACCGTCAACCGTTCCGGCGAACATCTGCTGACCCTGATCAATGATGTGCTTGACATGGCCAAGATCGAATCAGGCCGTATGATCCTTGAACGGGCAACCTTTGATCTGCCGGGTCTGTTTGCCGATGTAACCGATATGTTTACACCCCGGGCCACTGCAAAGAACCTGCAGCTGGTTCAGGAACTGCAGCCTGGTCTGCTGCGCTATGTTGAAGGGGATGCCGGTAAGCTGCGCCAGATTGTCATTAACCTGCTGGGCAATGCGATCAAGTTTACAGAGCAGGGCGGGGTCGCTCTGCGGGCCCGCACCTGCCAACGCAGGCAACAGACTTTGCTTGAAGTGGAAGTAGAGGACAGCGGCCCCGGCATTGCTGAAGATGATATCCAGCGGGTCTTTGATGCCTTTGAACAGTCCGAAACCGGCAGGAAAACCCAGGGCGGCACCGGGCTGGGACTCTCCATCAGCCGCGAATACGCCCGTTTCATGGGCGGTGAACTGACCGTCACCAGCCAGCCGGGGCAGGGCACCTGCTTCCACCTGTGTCTGCCGGTGATTGAGGCAGCCCATGCGCCGGAGGTTGCTGTTGCCGGGCAGCAGCGTCGTCCGCTGCACCTGAAACCGGGGCAGCAGACCTGGCAAGTGCTGGTGGTGGATGACCGTGATACCAACCGCGAGATCCTGGTCAAGATGCTCGAGCCGCTTGGCTTTGCCATGCTTGAGGCAACAAACGGACAGGAAGGGCTGGAGCTGTTTCAGGCCCATAGGCCTCAACTGGTGCTGATGGATGTGGTCATGCCGGTCATGGACGGTCATGAGGCAACCCGGCGTATCAGGGCGTTGCCTGGCGGAGCTGATGTGCCGATCATCGCCATATCGGCCAGCGTGTTTGAAGAACAATTGCAGGAGATTATCAAGGCAGGGGCCAGCGCTTTTCTGCGCAAGCCGTTGCGGGAAGAAGAACTGCTGGCAAAGGTGGCCCAGTTCCTTCCTGCTGAATTTGAATACGAGGGAGACGAAGATGCGTCTTCAGCAGTGGAGAAGGTGGAGCCGTCACCCCTGGAACTGGTCGGGGCGCTGGCGCTCTTGCCCCAGTCCCAGCGGCAGGATCTGCTTGATGCTGCCCGACAGCTGGATAAGGGGCAGATCATCACGCTGGTCAATAGTCTGAACAGTCTGAGCCAGCCGGTTGTTGACCGCATCTGTTTTTTTGCGGAAACCTACCGCTTTGATCTGCTGGAAGAAGCGCTTGTACAGGCAGCAGAGGAAGGAGGGGAGGCACCATGAACCCTGAATCGCCTGAAGCTGCTGCAGCTCTACGACGTCGGCTGCATTGGAGCGTTCCTGCGGTGGTACTGGCGGGTCTGCTGATGACGTTGGTACTGTTTTGGGTGGTCAGACAGTCCGAGCTGGCCTCCTTCAAAACCCGGCTTGAAAGCGATGTTGCGCTGCGCGCCGACACCATTGTCAATAAGATTGATGATAGCCAGCTGGTGGTGATTGCGTTACGTAATTTTCTGGCAGCCTCTGACTATGTCAGTGCTGACGATTTTAATGATTTTACGCTCCCCTTTTTGCAGGAACGTGACGAGATCAAGGCTCTTTCCTGGAATCCACGTGTTGCCGGCGACCAGCGGGTCTTGTTTGAAGCACAGCTCGGCAAAGGGCTGGTTGGTCGGTTCAGTATCTCTGAACGGGACAGCAAGGGGAGGTTGCTGCCGGCAGCAGTCCGGGATGACTACTATCCGGTCCGTTATATTGAACCGCTGACTGAAAACCGTAAGGCGCTCGGCTTTGATGTGGGATCAGATCCGGTGCGTCAGGCTGCGCTGGAACAGGCGCGGGACACCGGCAAACCAACAGCAACGGAACGGATCATGCTGGTGCAGGATGGTCGGCCCAGGTACAGCGTACTGGTCTTCAATCCGCTCTTTGCCAGAGGCGTGCCGGTTACAACCGTTGCAGAGCGGCGGCTGGCATTGCAGGGATTTGCCGTAGTGGTGCTGAACATGGAAAAGCTGCTTGCTGCAGCACTCGGAAAAACCGCGGCAATTGGCCTTCCCTTTGATCTGCTTGATCTTTCTGCTCCCAAAGACCGGCAGCTGCTCCAGCACTGGACAGCACGTCTTGATGGGAACAAGGCCTGGCTGGCTCCCCTGTTGCCTGACGTTCCTGCCTCCACACGAAAATTCTCTTTTTGCGGACGGGAATGGGCGCTGGTCATGATGCCCAATCAGGCCTACCTGGCGCGTAACTATCCGCTGGCCTACTGGCTGTTGCTGCCGTCCGGCCTGCTGTTGAGCATACTGTTGGGATCGTATTTCCGCACTCTGACCACTCAGCGCCAGACACTTGAGGGGCAGGTGCTGCTACGGACTGCAGAGCTGCGTTCAAGCGAAGCTAACCTGAAGGAGTTGAACAGCCACCTGGAAGAACGGGTTTCGGACCGCACCAGACAGCTTGAGTCAGCCATGCAGGCCCTCTCTGATTCCAAGGAACAGGCTGAGGCTGCCAATCGTGCTAAAAGTATCTTCCTGGCCAACATGAGCCATGAGATCCGTACTCCGCTCAACGCGGTGCTGGGGTTCAGCCAGATCGTGATGCGCGATCCGGCACTTTCTCCGGAACACAGACACAACCTGCAGATCGTCAACCGTTCGGGAGAACAGCTCCTGGCATTGATCAATGATGTGATTGATGTGGCCAAGCTTGAGGCGGGCCGGGTTGCCCTGGAAAAAACCGTTTTTGACCTGCCGGCCCTGCTTGATCAGTTGGTGGAGCAGTTCAGTCCCAGGGCCGCTGCAGCGTCGCTACAACTGATACATGAGCCCGCTGCCGCTATGTCACGCTATCTGACGGCTGATGCGGAAAAGATCCGCCATATCCTGACAAATCTGCTTGATAACGCCCTGAAATTTACCCGTGAGGGGGGTGTTTCTCTGCGCAGTCGTATCTGTTGCCGTGAAGGACAGAATTGGCTGGAGATTGAGGTGCAGGATAGCGGGCAAGGCATCAGCCCTGAAGACCGGGAGCGGATCTTTAACGCCTTTGAACAGGCGGAAGCTGGCCGGATACAGCAGGGTGGCACCGGTCTGGGGCTGACCATCAGCCGGGATTATGCCCGTCTGATGGGGGGCGATCTGAGCGTTTCCGGCAGTCCGGGACATGGTTCCTGTTTCCATTTGACCGTACCGGTCATGTTGGTCAGCGGTGAGCCGGATCTGCAGCAGCAGGAGCAGCCGCATCGGATCAAACGGCTGAAGCCGGGACAGCCTTCCTGCAGGATACTGGTGGTGGATGACCGTGATACCAACCGGGAGATCCTGATCAAGCTGCTTACACCGTTGGGCTGCGTCATGCTTGAGGCGGTGAATGGTCAGGCCGGCCTGGAGGCGTTTGTTGCCCACAAACCGCATCTGGTGCTGATGGATGTGGTCATGCCGGTCATGGACGGTCGTGAAGCCACCCGCCGGATTCGTGCACTGCCTGAAGGGAAAAAGGTGCCGATCATTGCGGTCTCGGCCAGCGTGTTCGAGGATCAGTTGCAGGAGGTGATGGAGGCAGGTGCCAGTGCGTTTTTGCGCAAACCGTTGCGGGAGGATGAGCTGTACGCAAAATTGGTCAGGTTGCTGCCGTTTGAGTTTGAGTATGATGATGCTGATGAGGCAGATGTTGCTGAGGCAAGTCCGGCCGAACTTGACCAGGAACTGGCTCAGTTACCGCAGGAGCTGTGCTGTCAACTGATTACAGCTGCCCGGGGGCTTGATAAGGCTGAATTGCAGGCCTTGATGGCTCCTTTTGCCGCATCAGCACCCGGCATTGTGGAACAACTGAGGAGCCTGGCTGACAGTTATCGTTTTGATCTGATTGAGGAATTAGTTGCACAGCGGATAGATGCTGAGGGTACTGGAGGGAGGACACCATGACTAACCAAAAGGGCACCGTCCTGATTGTGGATGATACTCCGGCAAACCTGCAACTGCTTGAATCAATCCTGCAAGCGCAGGGCTATGCAGTGCGGGCTGCCATCAGTGGGCCAATGGCGCTCAAGGCAGTACGGATTCAGGCCCCTGATCTGATTCTGCTGGATATCAACATGCCGGAGATGAACGGCTTTGAGGTCTGTCATGCCCTGAAGTCTGATCCGCAATTTGCCGGTATTCCGGTGATCTTTGTCTCGGCTGCGGTGGATACGGCAGACAAGCTGCGTGCCTTTGAAGAAGGCGGGGTGGATTATGTCACCAAGCCGTTCCAGCCGCTGGAGGTGCTGGCCAGGGTGGCCACCCACCTGGAACTTAAGCGGCACCGGGATCATCTGGAAGAGCTGGTGCAGGACAGAACCCGTGAGCTGCTACTGACCCAGGATGCCGTTATTTACGGACTTGGGATTCTGGCTGAATACCGGGACCCGGAAACCGGTCTGCATATCAAGCGGACCCAGTTGTATGTAAAGCTGCTGGCCGAACACCTCAAGCATCATCCCGGCTTTCAGGGCTATTTTGATGATACCACCATCCGCCTGCTCTACCATTCTGCACCGCTGCACGACATCGGCAAGGTCGGGGTGCCGGATCAGATCCTGCTTAAGCCGGGTAAGCTGACCGAGGCCGAGTTTGAGCTGATGAAGCGCCACGCGGTGTATGGGCGTGAGGTGATCGACCGGATTGCGGCCGGCATGCATGACGACTCAGCGGCCTCGTTTCTGCGGCTGGCCGGTGACTGTGCCTACAGCCATCATGAATGCTGGAACGGCAAGGGGTATAACGGCCTGCGTGGTGAGGCCATTCCGGTTGCCGGACGCCTGATGGCCCTGGCGGATATCTACGATGCCCTGGCCAGCAAACGGGTCTACAAACCGGCCTTCAGCCACGAGCGCACCTTTGAGATCATTACTGAAGGAGATGGCCGGACTGTGCCGGAACAGTTTGACCCGGCGGTGCTGCAGGCCTTTGTGGACCTGCAGGGCACCTTTAAGGACATTTCAAATGCCTACCGTGATGAGGAAGCTGCATCCCATCTCTCGTTGTCTGTTGTCTCCGGTCTGATGTCGGATGCGGAAAAGAGCGGAGCCGGTCATGCCTGAAATCAAAGGAACTGTTCTGGTGGTTGATGATACCCCGGCCAACCTGCAGCTGCTGGAATCGATCCTGCAGGAAAAGGGCTATCAGGTACGGGCAGCCATCAGCGGTCAGATGGCACTCAAGGCGGTTCAGCATCAGCCTCCCGATATCATCCTGCTGGATATCAACATGCCGGAGATGAACGGTTTTGAGGTCTGTCGTGCCCTGAAGGCCGATCCCCAGTTTTTTTGCATTCCGGTGATTTTTGTGTCGGCTGCAGTGGATACGGCAGACAAATTGCACGCCTTTGAAGAAGGTGGGGTGGACTATGTGACCAAGCCGTTCCAGCCGCTGGAGGTGCTTGCACGGGTTGAGACCCACCTTGCGCTGGCCAGGGCAAAAGCAACGCTGGAGCAGCAAAACAGTGCTCTGGAGCAGGCCTTGCAGGAACGGACACGGATGCAGGACCAACTGCTTGAGGCCAAGGAGCGGGCCGAGGCGGCAGACCGGATCAAGTCCGCCTTTCTGGCCACCATGTCCCATGAGCTGCGTACCCCACTCAACTCCATCATCGGCTTTACCGGTCTGTTGCTGCAGGAACTGGCCGGTCCGCTCAATACCGAACAGGCCAAGCAGCTGGGTATGGTCAGGAACAGCGCCCAGCATCTGCTCTCTCTGATTAGCGACGTGCTGGATATCTCCAAGATTGAGGCGGGCCAGCTGACCGTAGTGGCAGAGCCGTTTAACTTGACGGATGCCATCAAAAATGTGATCCAGACCGTTCGCCCCCTGGCGGATAAAAAAGGGCTGGAGCTGGTGCTGGAACTGGCTGATGATCCTGGCAATATCACCGGAGATCAGCGCAGGGTGGAACAGGTGCTTTTGAACCTGCTGTCCAATGCAGTCAAGTTTACGGAACAGGGGACGGTCAAGGTGACTTCTGTTCGCGAGGGCAACAACTGGCTGACCACGGTGGACGACACCGGGATCGGTATCCAACCCGATGACCTGTCTGCTCTGTTCAGGCCGTTTTACCAGATTGATACCGGACTTTCCCGTAAATACGAAGGCACCGGGCTGGGGCTTTCGATCTGCAAAAGACTGGTTGAACTGATGGGGGGCAGTATCCGGGTGGCAAGTACACCGGGTGCCGGCAGTAGTTTCAGCTTTACCCTGCCGGTTGAAAGGGCAGCTGCATGAACAGGAAAATACTCTACATAGAAGACAATGAGCAGAACCTGTATCTTGTCACCTTTCTGCTTGAAAGACATGGTTATCAGGTCTGTTCGGCCACGGACGGGCTGCAGGGGATCACCATGGCAGCCGTCGAGAGACCGGATCTGATCCTGCTGGATATCCAGTTGCCGGGGATGGATGGCTACGCGGTGGCCCGTACCCTGCGCAGTAATGTTGAGCTTGCTGAAACAGCGATTGTGGCGGTCACCTCCTACGCCATGGCAGGAGACCGTGAAAAGGCACTGGCTGCCGGCTGCAACGGCTACATTGAAAAGCCGATCAATCCTGACACTTTTTTGCAACAGGTGGAACAGCATCTATCCGCCGCAAGGAGTAACTGAATGAGACGGGCACTGATTGCAGATGATCATAGCGAAAACCTCTATTTTCTTGAGGTACTGTTGAAGGCAAACGGTTTTGGCACTGTGGAAACTGCTGAGAACGGGGGACAGGCCCTGGAGATGGCCAGGCGAAACCGGCCGGATCTGATTATCAGCGATATTCTGATGCCGGTCATGGATGGCTATGCTCTTTGTCGTGAGCTGAAGGCCGACCCCTACCTGCAAGATATCCCGTTTATCTTCTATACCGCCACCTTTACCACCGCAAAAGATGAGGCCCTGGCTTTAAATCTGGGGGCAGACCGTTTTATCTGCAAGCCCCAGGAACCTGATACCCTGGTGCAGATCATCCGGCAGGTGCTGTCCGAGTCCCGCCCGGTTGTTGCTTTACCGGCAGCTGAAGAAACAATTCTCAAGGAGTACAACGAGACGTTGTTCCGCAAGCTGGAAAAAAAGATGGCAGACCTTGAACAGGCCAACCGGGATTTGTTGCAAAGGGAGCAGGAGCTGCTGGCCGCCCGTGAAGCGGCCGACTGTGCCAACCGGGCAAAAATGCGGTTTTTGCGTACCATGAGTCATGAACTGCGTACACCTCTGAATGCCATTCTGGGAGCCCTGCAGTTGAGTGAGCTGGATCAGGCCTACGATGCCGGAATGACAGCCGAGGCCAAAACAGCGCTCTTTTCAATGCTGGACATGATTGACAATATCCTTGAGGCATCCCGGCTTGAGTCGCCGGAACCGCACTTTGTGCAGGAGCCGCTTCAGCTGGAACAGCTGATGACCACGGTGAGCAGGCTGTTTTCAGGCGCAGCGCAGAGCAAGGGGCTGGCCCTGCGGTTATCCCTTGCCGACGACCTGCAGCGTCGGATCGTTGCCGACGGGGTGCATTTGCAGCAGATCATGGCGCATCTGGTGAGCAATGCCATTAAATTTACGGAACAGGGCAGTGTTGAGGTCCGCCTGAAACAGGAGGACGGAGCATCGGCGGAACGGTCGATACTTAGGATTGAGGTGCAGGACACCGGCATCGGTATTGAGCCGGATCAGCAGCAACGGATCTTTGAACTGTTTACCCAGCTTGATGACTCCGACAGCCGCCCTTACGGCGGTATCGGCCTGGGACTGACGCTGACCAAACGACTGGCCGAGTTGATGGGAGGGAGCATTTCCGTGACAAGCCAGCCGGGTGAAGGCACCCTTGTGACAGTCTGTCTGCCCATGGCGGTTACACTGTGATTACAGCTGTCTTCCACCTGTTTTGAAAGGCACCTTGCCATGAGATTCTCTGACATGACAATAGGCACCCAGTTGCGTCTTGGGCTGGGACTGATTCTGTTGCTGGTGCTGGGACTGGGTGGTTTGTCGCTGCTTCAGGCTGACCGGCTCTGGCTGCAGACCAGCACCATGTATGATCATCCCCTCAGGGTCCAGAGAGCAGTCAGCACCCTGGAAGGGACGGTCGACTATATCCCGCTGCAGATGAGAAACCTGCTGCTTGCCAGAGACAGGCATGAGACCAGGGAACTGCTGCAGACTATTGCGGCCAAGCAAGCGGTTATTGATCAGCAACTGGCTGTTATGTACCAAAGCTACCTTGGTCCGCGTAGCGATCTGGACAGGTTGCAGCAGGAGATTGCCAAATGGCATGCCTTGCGTGAAGAGACCATCCGGCTGCTGCAGGCCGGCAAGACCAAAGAGGCCATAGACCATTTCCGTCCCGGTGGTGTCCTGAGAAGCCAGGCTGATCTGGTGCGTGCTTCCCTTGAAAAGGTTGATAGCTTTGCCCGCAACAAGGCGGACCAACTTTATCGCAACGCCGCCCGCCAGAAAGAGCTGCTGCAGCATTGGCTGGCAGGCATTGCCGCTATTGCCGTGCTGTTGTCTCTGAGCATTACCTGGCTGCTGTTGCAGGGGATCAAGGCACCGCTTGCCGAGCTGCAGGAGATGACAAGACAGTTCAGGCGGGGCAGGCTGGACGTGCGCAGCAGGTTTGCCGCCATCGGCAACGAGTTCGGAGCACTGGCAGCCTCATTCAACAGCATGGCTGACACTATTCAGGCCGAGATGAGTTTTCAGGAACATGCTGCAGAGTTGAATGCAGTCATGCTGCAGGAGATAGAGGCGCGCTGCTTCCAGGCAAAGGTGCTTGAACGGCTGATGCAGTTGACCGGTTCACAGGTGGGGGCGGTCTACCTGCTGAATGAGCAGAAGACCGCTTACGAGCATCTTGAATCCATCGGACTTGTCTCCGGCAACGCCGGTTCATTTTCTGCTGTGGAGCGGGAAGGGGAGTTCGGAGCTGCCTTGACAACCTGTCAGGTGCAACGGATCATCGCAATCCCGCCTGATACCCCCTTTATCTTTGCTGCCGTGACAGGGCAGTTTGTGCCCCGTGAGATCATCACAATCCCGCTATTGGTTGGTGATGAGGTGCTTGCCATGATCTCCCTGGCCGGCCTGCATGGCTATGACGCTGAGGCAGTGCGGCTGGTTACGGATATGCAGGGGGGGCTGGCGGTCTGGATGAACAGCATGCTGGCCAATCGACGTATTCAGCTGCTGACCGAAGGGCTTGAATACCAGAACCAGGAACTGCAGGCCCAACAGGAAGAGCTGCGGGTCACCAACGAAGAACTGGAAGAGCAGACCAAGCGGCTGCAGGAGTCGGAAGAACGGCTCAAAATCCAGCAGGAAGAACTTAAGGTAACGAATGAAGAGCTGGAGGAGAAAAACGATCTGCTGGAGCACCAGAAACAGGAGGTTGAACGGGCCAGAACAGCGATTGAAGATCAGGCCGCAGAACTGGCACAGGCCAGCCGGTATAAATCGGAATTTCTGGCAAACATGTCCCATGAGTTGCGTACGCCGCTTAACAGTCTGCTGCTGCTGGCCCACAATCTGGTGCAGAACCGGGACGGCAACCTGACAGCAGAACAGGTTGAGTCGGCCCGGATTATCCATGGCAGCGGCAGCGACCTGTTGACGCTGATCAACGAGATCCTGGACCTGTCCAGGATTGAGGCCGGCCGGATTGAGCTGCAGCCCGGCCGGGTACGGATCAGCGACCTTGCCGATGCCCTACGGGAGTCGTTTCAGCACTTGGCTGATCAGAAGGGGATCGGCCTGGATATTGTTGTCGGCGACGACGCTCCCCATGAGATCGTGAGTGACCGGAAACGGGTTGAACAGATCCTGCGCAATCTGGTCTCCAATGCCCTCAAATTTACGGAAACAGGTGTTGTGACCGTCAGGTTTGCTGCGCCGCTGTCCGACACCGGCCTGGCCATTGCCGTCAGCGACACCGGTATCGGCATTGCCCCTGAACAGCACAAGCTCATCTTTGAGGCATTCCAGCAGGCTGATGGCGGCACCTCCAGAAAATATGGCGGCACCGGCCTTGGACTCTCAATCTCCCGCGAACTGGCAGGGCTGCTTGGCGGTGGGATTGAGTTGATAAGCATGCCCGGCGCCGGTTCTACCTTTACCTTGAATCTGCCCCCTGCCATCGGGGCAGAAAGACCGCTTCAGTTTGTTGCTGCTGCAGAACCTCCGGAGCTGAAAACGGCAGTCTACCGTCAACCGCTGCAGCAGGTTCCCGATGATCGCGCCACCATCAAACCGTCGGACCGGGTCATGCTGGTGATTGAGGATGACCCGAACTTTGCACGGCTCTTATACGATACCTGCCGCAACAAGGGCTTCAACTGCCTGGTTACGCCAACCGGTGAACAGGGTCTGGAGCTTGCAGCAAAATACCTGCCCGCTGCGATAATCCTTGACCTCAACCTGCCCGGTCTGGACGGTTGGTCTGTCCTGAGTGCGCTGAAGGAGAATATCCGTACCCGGCATATCCCGGTGCATATCATTTCTGTTGAGGAGGCATCCACACGCTCGCTTCGCAGGGGGGCTATCGGCCATGTGACCAAACCGGTCAACCAGGAGGATCTGGAAGAGGCGTTCCGCAAGCTGGAAGTCACCTCAACCAAAAGGCCCAAGTATCTGCTGGTGGTGGAGGATGATCCGGTACTGCGGCAGGAGACGGTCAGACTGATCGGCAACGGCGATGTCAAGGCTGATGAGGCCGGGAGTGCAGAGGAGGCCATGCAGGCGCTGCGCAGCAAGGTCTATGACTGTGTGGTACTGGATCTGGGCCTGCCGGATATGGACGGCGGCGAGATGCTGGCACGGCTGGAACAGGAAGGGGTGCTGCTGCCGCCGGTGGTGGTCTACACGTCACGGGATCTGACCCAGGATGAAGAAGAGAGCCTGCGGGAACGGGCCGAATCGATTGTTATCAAGGATGTCCGTTCCCAGGAGCGGCTACTGGATGAAGTCTCGCTTTTCATGCACCGGGTGGTAAGCCAGATGCCGGAACAGAAGCGGAAGGTTATTCAGGATCTCCACGATACCGATACCTTGTTGCAGAATAAGAAGGTACTGGTGGTTGATGATGACATGCGCACAACCTTTGCCATTGCGCACCTGCTGGCCGAGTACGGCATGAAACCGCTCAAGGCGGCCAACGGAGAGAAGGCGTTGCGTCTGCTGCGGGAACAGCCTGACGTTGATCTGGTGTTGATGGATATCATGATGCCGGTCATGGATGGCTATGAAACGATCCGCCAGATCCGTCTCCTGCCTGAGTTTCGTCAACTGCCGATTATCGCCCTGACCGCCAAGGCAATGCCGGAAGACCGGGAAAAGTGTCTGGCAGCCGGTGCTAACGATTACCTGCCCAAGCCGCTGGACCAGGGCAGATTGTTTTCGATGATGCGGGTCTGGCTATGCAGATAGCAATCGGCTGTTCCATTAACGGCACGGGGGCGGCATGAAACCGGCTGAACTTGAACATGTCGAGATTGAGTTGCTGCTGGAGGCAATCTTCCGGCGCTACGGTTACGACTTCCGTTCCTATGCCAGGGCCTCGATTGAACGCAGAATCAGGCAATTTATGGTCAAGGAAGGCTGTGCAACCATCGCGGAGATGATTCCAAAGCTGCTTCACGATGCCGTTTTTTTCTCCCATCTGGCCAGGTATTTCTCCATCTCGGTGACTGAGCTGTTCCGTGATCCCTGGGCGTATCAGGTTATACGGGAGAAGGTGATACCGCTGCTCAAGACATGGCCGCACGTTAAAATCTGGCATGCCGGTTGTGCAACCGGTGAGGAGGTGTACTCGCTGGCCATTGTGCTTAAGGAAGAAGGAGTCTATGACCGGGTCACCATCTATGCCACCGATTTTAATGATGAAGCCCTGGAGCGTGCCCGTGAAGGGATCTATGGCCTTGACAAGATCCAGGAGGCCACGCGGAACTACCAGCGTACCGGTGGTACAGGCTCGTTTTCTGAATATTATCATGCCCGCTACCAGGCTGCAGCCATGGACAGCTCACTTAAAAAACGGATGGTTTTTTCCGGCCACAACCTGGCAACGGACAGCCTGTTCGGAGAAATGCATCTGATCTTCTGCCGGAATGTGTTGATTTACTTTAACCGTGATCTGCAGAACCGGGTGCTGGGACTTTTTACCGAAAGCCTGGTGCATGGTGGTTTTTTGTGTCTGGGAAGCAAGGAGGATCTTCGCTTTACCGATGTCTGCGACCGGTTCGAGGTGGTGGATGACAGGGCCCGTATCTACAAGAAGAAGGAGGCGCTGTGAGGACACAGGCAGCCGCGCAGAACCCCCGTCCCAGTAGCAAGGTCGTGGTAATCGGCTGTTCGGCAGGCGGTTTTATGGCGTTAACCGGCATTCTTTCAGCAATACTGCCTGATTTCGCCTTGCCAGTCCTGGTGGTGCAGCATCTGCATCCGGATGATAACGGTTCCTTTGCCCGGCATCTGGCCGGTACCGCCGGTCTGCCGGTGATTGAGGCCTGCGACAAGGAGCAGATCCAGCCGGGTCATATCTATACCGCACCGGCCAATTACCATATGCTTCTGGAACAGGACGGGACAATTGCCCTGACCCTGGATGAAAAGGTCAACTGGTCACGTCCTTCGATTGATGTGCTGTTTGAGAGTGCCGCCTGTGCCCTGGGGCCCCGTCTGATTGCTGTTATCCTTTCCGGCGCAAATACCGATGGAGCTGCAGGTGTGTGTGCCATCAAGGCTGCCGGCGGTCTGGTTCTGGCCCAGGATCCGGCTACAGCCGAATTTCCGGTGATGCCTCAGGCTGCAATTGGCACTGGTGCTGTGGATGAGGTGCTGCCGCTCCAGGAGATTGGACAGCGGCTTGCGGAGCTTGGGGCTGATGAACAGGTGGAAAAACACGGTTAACATCGTACTCACTGGAGATGGTGATGAACGCATTACAGAAAATACTGATTGTTGACGACCGGAAGGAGAACCTGATTGCGTTACGCCAGGTTCTGCGCTGTCTGGACGTTGAGGTGGTTGAGGCCTCAAGTGGCAATGCCGCTCTGGCAGCCACGCTTGATCACAGGTTTGCCCTGGCCATTCTGGATGTCATGATGCCTGAAATGAGTGGTTTTGAGTTGGCCGAGCATTTACGGAACGATGAAAACACCAGGCTACTGCCAATCATCTTCATCACGGCAGCCTATCCGGACGAACTGCATATCTTCAGCGGATACGAAGCCGGCGGGGTGGACTACATCGTGAAACCCTATGCGTCGGAGATTCTGCTGGCCAAGGTAAAGATCTTTCTTGAACTTGACAGCCAGCGGCAGGAACTGAAACGCTCCAATCTCGTGCTGGGTCGTGCGGTTGAACAAAGCCCGGTTTCCGTGCTGATCACCGACACCGACGGTGTGATTCAGCAGGTCAACCCCAAGCTCTGCGAGTTGACCGGCTATTCGCCCGGGGAGTTGATCGGTCAGAATCCGCGCATCCTGCAGTCCGGTGAGACCTCACCTGAGACCTACCAGGCCCTTTGGGATACATTGTTGTCCGGCAATGCCTGGCGCGGCATGTTTCACAACAAACGGAAGGACGGTTCACTGTTCTGGGAACAGGCGGTTATCTCTCCGGTGCGCAACGATGAAGGGGCTGTCATACAGTATGTGGCGGTTAAAGAGGATATCAGTGACCGGATCAGAATGGAGCAGGATTTGCAGCGGGCGCGGGAGGATGCCGAATGCGCCGGACAGGCCAAGCTGCGTTTTCTGCAGATCATGAGCCATGAGCTGCGTACACCGTTGAACGGCATTCTGGGAGCCCTGCAGATTCTCGAATACGATAAGGTCTATAATGCTGAATTGACCACGTCGGCAAAGCAGGCCCTTTTCTCAATGATTGATATTATTGATAATATGCTTGAGGCTTCCCGGCTTGAGTCATCCGAACTCAGTTTTACGCAGGCGCCGCTACAACTTGAACTGTTGCTGGCAACGCTTGGACGCATGTTTTCCGTTGCCGTGCAGAACAAGGGCCTGCATCTCCGTATGTCGCTTGCGGAAGATCTGCCACGCCGGATTCTGACCGATGCTGCCCACCTGAAGCAGATCATTGCGCATCTGATGAGTAACGCAATAAAATTTACTGAACAGGGAACGGTTGAGGTACGGATGAACCAGGAGTCCGGGGGCACATCCGATCGTCCCGTGTTGCGGATCGATGTCCGGGATACCGGTATCGGTATCGATCCTGACAAACAGCAGCTGGTCTTTGCACTGTTCACCCAGGGGGATGACTCATTGACCAGGCTGCATGGCGGTATCGGGCTTGGCTTGACGCTGACCAAGCGGCTGGCGGAACTGATGGGGGGGACCATCGGCCTGCAGAGCTGCGTTGGAAGCGGCACAACGGTTACGGTACGGCTTCCGCTGGTTCAACTGCCGTAATCCGTGCGACCAGGTATTGTGGCTTGCTTCGGGTTTATAAAAATAGCTCTTTCAGGCGTTTAGTTGCTGCATGCTTAAGTGATGCTATAGTGTTTTCTAAAGCCCATACTGCTGGTTGACAGTGAGTATCCTTCTGGAGGTTTCCAGATGCAGCTTCCCACTTTTGTGACAACCCCGGTTGCACGGGCCGCCATTGCCTTGGGACTCCCCTTTGTTGTTACCGGCATTCAGTGGTTGTTCTGGGATGCGATTCGACCGTATGCCTGGTTTCTCTATTTTCCCACCGTCTTTGTCAGCGCCTGGATCGGCAGTCTGCGGGCCGGCGTTATTGCCGCGATCAGTTCAGCATTACTTGCCAGATTCTTCTTTATGTCCCCTGCCTTTTCCCTGGCAATCGCCGATCCGATGCAGGCGATTAATATGGCTATGTTTGTGGTCATGGGGATCCTGTATGCCTATTTCTTCGAACGTTTCCGTAAACAGCTACAATACCGTGAACAGGCCCGTTCAGCTGAGGAACTGCAACGCAGTGCCGCCCGTTTACGCAGGCTGGCTGAAGTGGTTGAGCAGATTGCAGCAGTACGGGATCTACGGGCGCTCATGACGATTGTGCGGCATGCCGTACGGGAGTTAACCGGTGCCGACGGCGCTACACTGGTGTTGCAGGACAACGGGTATTGCCATTATGCCGATGAAGATGCCATTGGTCCACTCTGGAAAGGGCAACGCTTTCCCCTTGAAACCTGCATCTCCGGCTGGGCCATGCTGCATGCCCGGCAAGTGGTAATCGAAGATATCTATGAGGACCCCCGTATTCCGCACGAGGCCTATCGCCCCACCTTTGTCAAGAGTCTTTCTATGGTACCGGTGGGCCGCAAGCAGCCGGTTGCCGCCATCGGTTGCTACTGGGCAACCCGTCACCGTGCCACCGCTGAAGAACTGGAACTGCAACAGGCCCTGGCCGATGCCATGTCGGTCGGTCTGGCCAACCTTGACCTGTACGGCAAGATGGAGGAAGCCCGGCGGGTGGCACAACAGAACGCCGATGAGGCACGGGCGAGCACGGTCCGTTTTGAGGCAACCTTTGAACAGGCAGCGGTGGGTATCGCCCTGGTGTCGCCGGACGGGCACTGGCTGCGGGTTAACCGGAAACTGTGCGAGATTGTCGGCTACAGCCCGGCTGAACTGGTGGATAAGACCTTTCAGGCGATTACCCATCCGGATGACCTGTATGCGGATCTGACGTTCATGCGCCAGATGCTGGCTCAAGAGATTGAAACCTACTCGCTGGAAAAACGTTACATCCGTAAGGACGGGAGGACTATCTGGATCAATCTGACGGTTTCTCTGGTCTGGAAGCCTGACAACTCGCCGGACTACTTCATCTCGGTTATTGAGGATATTGAGACCCGCAAAACTGCTGAAGCGGCACTAAAAGAGGCAAAACGGCTGGGGCGGCTTGGTTACTGGAAGTGGGATCTGGCAACTGACACGCATAACTGGTCGGATGAGGTCTATCAGATCTACGGCAGGGACGCGGCACTGCCACCGGCTGTCTATCCGGAGGTTCAGCGCTACTTTACTTCACAGAGCTGGAAAGACCTGGTTAAGGTAGTTGAAAGGGCCGTACGGGACGGGGTTGGGTACGAGTGTGATGCTGAAGTAGTACGGTCTGACGGCAGCCATTGTTGGGTTACTGCCAGAGGGGAGGCGATACGGGCTGCTGACGGTACGGTTGCCGCACTGTACGGCACGGTTCAGGATATTACTGAACGGAAAAAGGCTGAGGAGGAAATTCGCCAGCTGAATGCCACGCTGGAGCGACGTGTGGAAGAACGTACAACAGAGTTGGAAATCGCAAATCGTGAGCTGGATGCCTTTGCCTATGCGGTCTCCCATGACCTGCGGGCACCGCTGCGCGCCATGAGCGGCTTCAGTCAGGCCTTGGTGGAGGACTACGGTCCCCAGCTGCAAGGTGAGGCGTTTAGCTATCTGCAGGAGATTTGCCGGTCTGCCCGACATATGGGAGAGCTGATCGATGCCTTGCTGCATCTCTCCCGGGTCACCCGGGGGGAGATGCAGCGGGAACAGATCGACCTTTCTGCCCTCTCGGCCGGCATCTCTGATGAGCTGTCATTGCAGGAGCCTGGACGCCAACTGGTCTGCAGCATCGAGCCCGGTATGTCAATATGTGCTGATCCGCGCATGATTGAAATGGTTATGCGCAACCTGCTGGGTAACGCCTGGAAATATACCGGCAGGGCAATCAACCCGGAAGTCAGGGTGTATCACGAGGAACAGGATGGAACGGTCTGGTTCTGTGTTGCGGACAACGGGGCCGGTTTTGACATGCAATTTGCCGACAGGCTGTTCAAACCGTTCCAGCGCCTGCATCGTCAGGATGAATTCCCTGGCATAGGGATCGGTTTGACAACGGTGCAACGGATCATCCACCGCCATGGTGGTCGGATCAAGGCCCAGTCTGAACCGGGTGTAGGGACTACGTTCCGTTTTACCTTACCTGAACGGGAGGGGGAGGCTGCCGCATGAAAAGGTTTCCCCGCCACCAGTTCGTGCAACTTGCCACTGCCGGTTATGCCGTGCTGGCACTGGCCTGGATCTTTCTCTCAGACAAGCTGTTGCTGGCCTTTACCGATGTCGAATATCTGGTCAGGTTATCCACGGCCAAAGGTGTGTTGTTTGTTGTTGTCACAGCGGCCCTGTTCTTCTTTGCCCTGCGGGCAGTTCCTGCGGAGGATACGGTTGAGCGGTATGCCGTTTTTGAACTCCTGAGTTCCAGTCTTCTGCCCGGAAGATGCCCCCGTTGGTTGATCTACCTGTTTAGTGTTGTCGTGAGTCTGGTGATGTTGTGGGTGTTGACCGGAATGGTGGCTCCTCTGGGGAATCGGCAATTGCTGGTTTTGTTAATGTTTCCGATCATCCTGAGCGCCCTGCTGGGAGGGTTGGGGCCCGGTATTTTGGCAACATTGATCGCGGCCTTTGGCGCAAGTTATCTGGTTATCCCGCCCCTGCACAGCTTTCTGATCGCCTCCAGCCATGATCTGATTCAGTGGTGTTTTCTACTGGTGAACGGCGTGGCGGTCAGCCTGCTGAGTGAGCTGCTGCAACGCTCGCTGAAGTCGGCAGAGTTGAACCGCAGACTGCTTGAAACCGTTGTGTCCGGAAGTTCGAATGCTGTTTTTGTCAAGGATCTGCAGGGACACTACCTGCTGGCCAATCAGGCCACAGCCGGATTCCTTGGCAGGCAGATCAGCGAGGTTGTTGGTCATGACGACGGGGAGCTGTTTCCTGAAGACACGGCTCAAAAGCTGATGGCTATTGATCGTGGCATTATGGACAAGTGCGAGATCCAGATCCATGAGGAATTTTTGACCATGCCGGATGGCCGGGAGCTGGTTTTTCAGGTCACTAAAGGGCCGGTGCTGGATAATCGGGGCCGGGTGATCGGACTGTTCGGCATAGCCCACGATACTACCGAGAGCCGTCAGACGGCTGATGAAATCAGACGGTTGAATGCAACACTTGAAAAACGGGTAGAAGAACGTACTGCTGAACTGCGTGCCGCCAACCGGGAGCTTGAAAGCCAGAGTTATGCAATAGCCCATAATCTGCGGGCGCCACTGCGTGCCATGGACGGGTTCAGTCAGGCCCTGCTGGATGATTATAGCGCAGAGATGAACGATGGAATGCGCAGCTATCTGGATCAGATCCAGCTGGGCGCCCGGCAAATGGGTAAGCTGATTGACGCCCTGCTTGCGCTCTCCCGCAATGCCCACACAGAGTTGCAGCGGGAACAGGTTGCGGTCAGCGCCCTTGCCGAAATGATACGCAATGAATTGATACAGCAGGAGCCGGGGCGCCGGATGGAGTGGCAGATTGAGCCGGGCCTGCGCGTATGGGGTGATACCGGTCTGATGGGGGTGGTGTTGCGCAATCTGCTGGGTAATGCCTGGAAATTCACCGCACAGAACGATGCTGGTCTGATCAGGGTCTATGCCGATGAGTTGCAGGGAATGCGACGCATCTGTGTCAGTGACAACGGGATCGGATTTGATATGCGCCATAGAGCCTTGCTGTTTCAGCCGTTCCAGCGCCTGCACCGCCAGGATGAGTTTAGCGGCATCGGTATCGGTCTGGCACTGGTGCAGCAGATTATCCAGCGCCATGGCGGCATTATCCAGGCATCAGCTGCACCGGGCGCGGGAGCGGTCTTTTGTTTCGCGCTGCCTGAACCGTCGCAGCAGGAGGACGTTTTATAGGTGCCGTGATTGAAGGGGGGAGCTATGCAAGCCGGCCTTATTTTACTGGTTGAAGACAACCATCAGGATGAATTGCTGGTACTGCGCGCCTTGAAGAAGGTCAACCTTGCCAACAAGGTTGAAGTGGTGCGCGATGGACAGCAGGCCCTGGATTTTTTGTTCTGTGAAGGTGAGTTTGTTAATCGCGACTGCTCCGAACCATTGGCAGTCGTACTGCTTGACCTGAATCTGCCCAGGGTCAACGGCCTTGAGGTATTACGCCGTCTGCGTACTGATGGACGTACGCACCTGTTGCCGGTGGTAATCCTGACCTCGTCCGATGAAGAACGGGATCTGGTGGCAAGCTACGAGGGTGGGGCCAACAGCTTTGTGCGAAAACCACTTGATTTCAGGGAGTTTGCCGAAACTGTTGCAAGCCTGGGCATCTATTGGCAGGCCATCAACAAACCGGTATGGCCGAGGTGATGAACATGGGTGAACCGTTGCGTATCATGATGATTGAGGACTCGGAGTCTGACTTCCTGCTGGTTAAGCGCGCCTTGCGCACGTTGCAGCAAGAGACGGTCTGTATCCGGGTGGACAGGATATCTGCCTTGGACGAGGCGCTCCGGCTCAGGGACTGGGATGCGATCCTGTGTGACTATAATGTACCCAACATGAGCTTCGGGTCAAACCTTGCAATGATACTCAGCTGTTTGCCTGATACCCCGCTGATACTGGTTTCAGGTGATCTGGGGATTGAACAGGCGACTGATCTGCTAAGGCAGGGGGTCTGGGATTTTGTACTCAAGGACAATCTTGCTCGTCTGCCATCCGTGCTGGAGCGCGCGCTGCATGAAGCTGCGGATCATGATGCGCGCAGAAAGGCTGAAGAGGCTCTCAGGCTGAGCGAAGAACGGCTGCGTCTGGCGGTGGAGGGGGCGGCATTGGGGATCTGGCATCTGGATGTTGCTGCAGGGCAGACCACGCTGTCCGGACTTTGCTGCAGCATGCTCGGTGTCCCTGATGCCAAACTTACCCTAGATGGTTTTGTGCAACTGGTACACCCTGATGATCGCATGGCGGTTGAGGATGGGCTGCGTCAGGCGCTCCAGACCGGCCGGGATTATGATGCCGAGTATCGCATCCTGTTGCCCGACGGCAGAGAACGCTGGCTTGCCGCAAAGGCAGGTGTGCAGAGAGTGCTGAATGGCCAGGCTGTCAGTCTGGAGGGGGTGCTGCAGGATATCACCGTCAGAAAGATGGCTGAACAGGCGCTGGTTCAGGCACGGGAAAGTGCGGAAGCCACCAACCGCGCTAAAACCGAATTGTTGGCCATCATCAGCCATGAATTGCGCACGCCGCTCAACGGTGTCTTTGGTGGCGTGCAACTGTTGAAGATGACGGCGTTGGATCAGGAACAGCAGGAGTACCTCGGCTTGGTTGAGCTGTCTGTTGGCAATGAGCTTTCATTGGTTAACGACCTGCTGGACCTGGCACAGACTGAAGCAGCAGGTTTTTCGGTTATTTCACAAGAATTTGCGTTGAAACGCTGCCTTGAAGATTCGATCAGGATACAGTCATTACCGGCCAAAAATCGAGGACTTTCACTGGCGTTGACGATGAGGGATGATCTACCGGACAGGCTGTTGGGTGATCCGCTGCGTCTGCGCCAGATACTCCTGAACCTGCTGGGTAACGCAATCAAGTTTACTGAAAGCGGTGCGATAACCCTGCAGGTGGCTGAAGCGGGCCGGGATCAGCAGGGGCAGCGCTTGCTGCGCTTCAGTGTGGCCGACACAGGCATCGGCATTGCTGCTGAAGACTACCTGCGGATATTCAACGCCTTTGAACAGGTGGATATGTCCAATTCCCGACGTTATGGAGGAGCCGGTCTGGGGCTTGCTATCTGCCAACGTTTGACGGCACTGCTGGGCGGACGCATCTGGGTAGAGAGCAAACTGGGGTGCGGCAGCACATTTTTTCTTGAATTGCCATTCAGGGTTCCTGAAACCAGGCGGCCGGAAGTTAAGGCTCCGGATGTAAGAAAACTGCCGCCCGGCCGGATTCTGCTGGTAGATGACGACCACTATAACCTGAAGGTGAATGCCACACTGCTAGAAAAGCTCAACCTGCAGGTTGTCACGGCTTGTAATGGCAATCAGGCGATTGAAGAATGGCAGCAGCACCAGCCATTTGATCTGATCCTGCTGGATATCCAGATGCCGGATATGACCGGCATGGAGGTCCTTGCAAGAATACGCAGTCTTGAAAAGACAGCCGGTACTACATCTACGCCGGCAGTTGCCGTGACCGCCTATGCAATGCCGGATGATTGTGACAAGATCCTGGCTGCAGGGTTTGACGCGTATCTTCCCAAACCGCTGATGGTGAACCGATTAGTAGAGGTGTTATCGCATATTTTAGTGTGATAATCTCTTTCCTTGTCTGAAAAAACACGGTAAACCTGCTTGTATGAAAGGTGGTTTTTAACTGAACCAGTTGGAATCACGGTGCTCAATGTCCTACTCACAACTCTTTAGAACCGCCACCGCTGCTTCCAAAGCGGTCGATGATGCCCTGGAACTGGAACCACAACAGCAGCGTCAGGAACCGTTTACCCTGCTGTTTGTGGATGATGAAGACGGGGTGTTGAATGCCTTGCGCCGGATCTTCATGGATGAGAACTACACCATTCTGACAGCCAATACCGGTGACAAGGCGATCAGGATTCTGGAGGAACGACAGGTTCACCTGCTGATCACAGACCACCGCATGCCCGGCATGACCGGCGCCGAGCTGTTGAAGCTGGTGCGGGAGCGCTGGCCGGAGACAATCCGGATCATGCTGACCGGTTATGCCGATGTCAACTCCATCATGGGGGCGGTCAAAGAAGGGGCGGTCTACAAATTCATCACCAAGCCCTGGAACGATGAAGACCTGCGGCTGACTGTGTCACTGGCATTGCAGCAGTACCTGCTGATGCGTGAGAACCGCCACCTGAAGGAACTGGCTCGCCAGCAGCAGAGCAAAATCAAGAACTATGCCGGACTGTTTGAAGAAAACCGGGGCATGCTGGGTGATATCCTGGTCAAGTGCGGCCTGATTGGTCTGGAGGAACTGGCCTTGGCCAATAAACAGCAGGAGCAGGGGGAATTCCTGGGCGATACCCTGATCAGGCTGAAGCTTTTGACCGAGAATCACCTGGTTGCAGCGCTGCAGAAGTCGCTGGGGGTGGAATACCTGGATCTGAGGGAGCTGACGATTCCGGCCAATGTGGCGCGTTGTCTGCCGCGGGAACTGTGTGAACAGAGCCGTCTGATACCGGTTAAACTGGATGGCAGCCAGTTGACGATTGCCATGGCGGATCCGTCTGATATCCTTAAATGCGATAATATTTCACGGGTTACCGGACTGAAGGTGATTAGTGTACTGGCTTCTTCCAGCCAGATTGGTGAACGGTTGCGGCAGGTCTGGGATACTGGTGACCTGGCACTAGATGAATTCAATGACCTGGAGCCGCTGGACGAGATTGATATCATTCTGGATGAAGATGAAAAGGAGGCATCGGTCGAGGAGTTGATCGGCTCATCCAAGGTGCCTCCGGTCATCAGAATTGTGAATGCAATCATGTCCGAGGCGATCCGGTATGGTGCCAGTGATATCCATATTGAGGCCAAGACCAAATATTCGGTCATACGGTACCGGATTGACGGCATGCTGCATGCCAAGATCAAGATCCCGGCTGACCTGCATGCTGCCGTTATTTCGCGGATCAAGATACTGGCCAAGATGGATATTGCCGAGCGCAGACGTCCGCAGGATGGCAGAATTACGGTCAAGGCCGGAACAAGGATTGTTGACCTGCGGGTTTCGTCATTGCCCACCATCAATGGCGAGAAGGTTGTAATGCGGATTCTGGATAAAAGTTCCGCCATCAAACGGATGGAGGAACTGGGGGTTCTGGCGGATGACCTGAACAAGATTACGATTATCAGCAAAAAACCGCAGGGGGTGATTATCGCCACCGGTCCGACCGGCAGTGGCAAGACCACCATGCTCTACTCGCTGCTGGCCGCCATGATGAATCCCAGCAAGAACTTTGAGACCATTGAAGAACCGGTGGAGTATTATCTGGAAGAGGCCAATCAGGTCTCGATTCATGAAAAAATCGGACTTTCCTTTGCCCAGGTCTTGCGGGCCACCCTGCGACAGGACCCGGATGTGATCCTGGTAGGGGAAATGCGCGATTTCGACACCGCCGATACCGCCTTCAAGGCTGCCTTAACCGGTCATATGGTGCTCTCAACCCTGCACACCAACAGTGCCATTGCCTCCATCACCCGCCTGATTGATATGGGGATCAAGCCTTATATCCTGGCCTCTGCCCTGGAGGGTATCATTGCCCAGCGGCTGGTGCGGCGGATCTGTGAAAACTGCCGGGAAGAGATCGCTCCTGACCAGGAGCAGTCTGTGCTGCTGCGGGTCCCGGAAGGTTTTTTTAATGGCACAACCTTCCGAGGAGCAGGTTGCGTCCGCTGCAACAACACCGGCTATAAAGGCCGCCTGGGAATCTATGAGATCTTTCTGATGAGTGATGAGTATCGTCAGCTGGTCGGCACCAGTTACAAGGAGTCGGAGATCCAGGCCATCGCCCGTGTCAACGGTATGCGCAGTCTGCTGGAGGATGGCCTGGAAAAGGTCCGCCAGGGACTGACAACCATGGAAGAGATCCTGCGGGTGGTGGGACCGGCTGTGCGGATGGAGCGACAGTGCGATCATTGCGGAAAGCTGATGGAATCACGGCACCTGTTCTGTCCCCATTGTGGTGCGTTCCGGCAGAATTGCTGCAAATCATGTCACCAGTCTCTTGAGGATGAATGGCTGATCTGCCCGGCTTGCGGTACAGCACGTTGAACATGAAAAAGGAGTCTCTATGAACAATCCGATCCTGCTGGTTGACGATGAAGTCAATGTGTTATCGGCACTGACCCGCGCCCTTTTTGATGAACCGTATCAGGTAACCTGTGCCAAAAGTGGTGAAGAAGCCTTGGCATTGATCGCTACCACACCGTTTAAAGTGGTGATCTCCGACGAACGTATGATCGGCATGCAGGGCAGTGAGCTGTTGGCAATCCTGAAAGAACGCTACCCCCATACGCTTAGAATTCTGCTGACCGGACATGCCACCCTTGAGGCGGCCCTGAAAGCGGTTAACCAGGGTGAGATCTATCGCTTTTTTACCAAGCCCTGGAATGATACGGATCTGAAGTTTGCCATCCGGTCAGCCATAGAACGTTATGACCTTGAGGCAGAAAACCGGCGTTTGCTGTCAACTGTAAAAAATCAGGCTATGGAGATCAAGGTACTTGAAAAACGCTACCCCGGTATCAGCCGGGTTGAGAAAGATAACCTGGGCAGTTTTGTGCTGCCGGATCTTTCTGAAGCGGAAATCAGGATGATGATGGCAGAGTGTGAAAAGGAAGTTGGCTGAAGATAAAAAAGTCTTGACCTGGACTCCCGATTGATTTATATAGTCAAGACTTTTCGCGGTACGAAAACACTGCGTGTAAAGTACTCTGTTTGATTGGTTGTGTGGGGCTGTAGCTCAGCTGGGAGAGCGCTTGACTGGCAGTCAAGAGGTCGACAGTTCGATCCTGTTCAGCTCCACCATAATTGTAAAAGCCGGCTCTTGCCGGCTTTTGACATAGAGCTGTGGTGGCCATGGTGAAGCGGTTAACACTTACGACTGTGACTCGTACATACGAGGGTTCGATCCCCTCTGGCCACCCCAAAAAACATAACCTGCTGTAAACCTGCAGGTTGCTATACCTAATGAGGTTTTTCCGATTTGTTGCCATCTCTGGTACGAACGGTGGAACCTCATTTTGCATTTATGGACTCTGACTATTCAGCTCAACCTTCCCTTTGGCCATCAACAATATCCCCTTCTGACACCTACGAACCTCAACCGGCACTGTAAACGACGTGAGCTGTCTTTGTGTATCGTTTGTAGGTAGACCTTTAGATTGTAAATAAATTACATGTAGTTATGGTGTATCTGTACGTTTTTAATTGTTATCTTTTGAATTGTTATGTTTTGTTCAGATGCTGAATTTCAAATTATTTGCTTGATTGCCGCACAATTTATGCGGTAATTTGCCTGCATGAAAGTCATATGCTCCTGTTATGGATATAGAGAAAGTGAAATTTTTCAAGAAATTCTTGATACAGGAATCTCAAGTATTTTAATCAATATTGAGACGGCCTACAATCTGGGGCTATGCAGTTGTAAAACGAATAATCCATGCAAACAGTGCTGTTTACCAGAAGTGCGGTTGATCGCTGAAAATGCGATGATTGAGCGCCTGGAAATAATTAGAACAGCTATACTTACGCTGGAGCTGCATGGTGTTAATATTGAAAGGTTAAGCCAGAAAGCTAAAGAATTATTTGATTTTTAAGGACACTAGCTTTGCTTCCGGCCGCTTTTTTGGCGTCCTCATCCTTCCTGCAACACGTGCTTCCTGCGTGATCATACCGTCTGTTTTTCAACTGTTATTTTCTTTACTCCTCCAGTGACTATCTTTATCTGAATAGCCTGAAACAACTACGAACAGTCCGGTATCCGGTTACTCCCCATCAAGCCTCTGGTGAATGTCGGATAATCTATCTGTATTTTCGCTGCTGTATTGTCTATTGTTTTAGTATGGAATTGCGTGATATACTTTTTACGTAGGGGAGATAAGAAGTCCGAAGGAGATTGTAGGACTCAGGAAGGAGTAGGTAATGAAACTCAACGAGTGCGCCATAAAGATGGGAAGAGAAACACAGTCACATTATGAGCGATTATCCAATATGGTGAATAATGATGAACTAAAGCGGCTGTTTTCGCTGATTGCCTCAGTAAAACTGGAACACATTAATCGCCTGACTGCGCTGAAAGGGAAGCCGGATGAGACAGAAAAGGCGGATGTGGATGAGTCCTTGTGTTCCTACAGTCCGCATGTCGGTCCGTGGCGTCTGGCAGAAGCATTGAAAGATGATGCTGATGGTTATCGCCATCTGGAACAGGAAGAAAAATCAATGATTGAGTTCTTTGAAGAACTTGAGAGCCGTGCAGGAGATGATGAAGTAAAGAGAAACTGCCGTATTCAAGCGGATAAAGAACGTGAACATCTTGAAATGCTGGAGAGAATTTACTTCTTTGTTGAAGAACCCAGAACGTATCTGGAGTGGGGTGAATTCAGTAACCTTAAAAGTCTGTGAGGTATGGAAAAGAGGTGCATTATCATGACAGGCAAGCATTATGAAGAGGTCTGTTACAGGACAGAACAACGTGAGGAAAGTCTTCCACTGCGACATATGCGGGATGGGCGTTTGGGGTATACATTGGGGTGTACACCAGAAGGAGAAACTGTTCAGGTTAGACTTGTAAATGGCGAGCTGGACAGTTGGTCTCGTGATGAGTGCATGGAAAGCTTCTAGGCATATTAACATGGGGGCAAAACTTGAAAGCACAGTGGGGATGGCAAGTGATTGTCCATCCCCATTTCTGTCAGACAGGCAGGTTTTGTCAAGCTGCTATCATCTGAAAGGTACAAGAATTGGGGGCGTTTGTTTTGATGTTTTACCGAATGAGACGGTATTCGGTTTGGTCGCCTTACAGCCCGGAAGGTAAATGTAGGTTGTAGCGTGGCCGCTTTCCTGAACAGATTTTCAGTTGGGGTTGCTTGACAGTCTGATGTCTTGTTGTATTCTAATTTAGTTAGAAGCAGTGCCGATATCCGTCAGGAGACACAATGGCAGTCCACTCGATAACCGGCGATAGTTCTTCACTGGTTGAATTGCGCGAAATTTCAATTCTTTTTGCTGAAGACGACACCAGTGTCCGCACCCATATCTCGCGGATGCTGACGCCGGTCTGCGGCGAGTTATATACAGCAGAAAATGGTCGCGTTGCCCTTGATCTGTTTAGAAGAAAAATGCCGGATCTGGTCCTGACTGATATTACCATGCCGGCCATGACCGGTCTTGACTTGGCCCGCCAGATAAAGCTGGAACGTCCGGCAGTGCCGGTTATCATAATCTCATCCCATGACGATTCTGAACACCTGCTGCAGGCTATTAATCTCCACCTTGACGGCTACCTGACAAAACCTCTCAATGTTCAACAACTGTTTGCCAATCTGCAGCAACAGGCAATGCTGTTGCGTGCCCGTCGTCTTGCCAGCCAGCAATCCAGGCTTTTGTCCGGTGTCAATATGGCCATTCAGTATCTCCTGTCGGCTGACGCCAATCAGGATGCAGTTGATTTTGCTCTGCAGGAAATGGCCAAGGCTGCCCGGGCTGACAAGATTTTCCTGTACCACTATCAGGATGCAATGCTGGGTGACCGTGAAGTCACACTGATCAGCGGTTTTGCCGGCGGGGAGATGGTTCTGCGTTTTCTTGATGGTGCCGAGCCGGATATGCCTGAGTTGCCGTACCTTGAGCGTTGGCACGGCCTTCTTTCGCAAGGCAAGTCGATTTCCGGACCCCGCTCGGCTTTTCCGGCGGAAGAACGCCATATACTGGATACCATGCGGGTGCGTTCGATGCTGCTGACTCCTATTTTTGAGGAAGGTAATCTATGGGGATTCGCCTGCCTCTGCGATATGAAGCGGGAGCGCCCCTGGTCAGATGCCGAGACCTCAATGGTGATGACTGCGGCACGTGGACTGGGCAGTTTTATGGGGCGACTCAAGCTGGAAGAGGAGCGTCTTGAAGCGCGTAAGTCACTTGAACTTGCCAATACGCAATGGCGTGAGACCTTTGATACGATTCCTGATATGGTCATGGTCTTGGATACCTCACATCAGGTTGTGCATATCAACAAGGCCGCCAGAGAACGCCTGAGTATCGCTGAATCCGGCCCCAAAAGCCTGATCGGCCCCTGTTTTCAGCATGTGCATGGAGCAAGCCATCCCCTGCAGGGCTGCCCCCACAGCGCCCTGCTGAAAGACCATCAGGCCCATGAGACAGAGGTTCATATTCCACATATGAACAGCTACTTTCATATTACGGTCAATCCAACCTTTGATATGGACGGCAATCTGGTCGGTGCTGTCCATGTGGCCCGTGATGTTACCAAACGGCGTGAAATGGAAGACCGGTTGCGGTACCTCAGTACCCATGACGAAATGACCAAGCTGTATAACCGCGCCTTTTTTGAAGCCGAAATTGAACAGCTTGAAAAGGGTCGCGTGGCTCCGTTATCGGTGGTCATTGCTGATCTTGACGGACTGAAAGAAGCTAACGACCGTTTTGGCCACGATGTCGGCGACGGGTTGATCAGAGCTGCTGCAGATCTTCTGCGGGAGATTTTTCGGGCTGGTGATGCCATTGCCAGGATAGGCGGTGATGAGTTTGCCGTGATCCTGAAAGGGGTGGGGGAAGAACTGCTTGCTGCCATTATGGAACGGGCGCGCCAGATGCTTGAGGAAGGCGGTCATCTATCCGAACATGGCCTGAAGGTCCGCTTCTCTCTGGGCAGTGCCACAACCGGCTTTCCTGCTCGTCTGCAGGATGCGATCAGAGAGGCGGATATGGCCATGTATGAAGATAAGAAGGCTCGTAAGCTGAAAGAAAACGAACACTCAGAATTCGCCTGAACCAGGCTTTTTTCTATTCCCATGTTTGCTGCCTTTCGATAAAAATAGCGTAGACGTTCTTGACTTCACTGCCGTGCTGTACTAACGTCTGTAAAATTTATCTCCGCGAGGTAGCGAAGCCATGCCGCTCGAAAACCTTCCTGAAGGATTAACGTTTGATGATGTGCTGCTTGTTCCGGCCCACTCTCTTGTCCTGCCCCGTGACGTCAATCTGACCACGCGCCTTTCACGCAACATTCCACTCAATATTCCGCTGGTAAGTGCTGCAATGGATACGGTTACCGAATCCCGTGCTGCAATTGCCATGGCCCGTGAAGGCGGGATCGGCATCATCCACAAGAATCTCTCCATTGAAGCCCAGGCCCATGAGGTGGATAAGGTCAAAAAGAGCGAATCCGGCATGATCGTTGACCCGATCACCATGCGCCCCACCCAGAAGATCCGGGAGGCGCTTGAAATGATGTCCCGCTATCGCATCTCCGGGGTTCCGATCACCAAGGCCAATGGCAAGCTGGTGGGAATTCTGACCAACCGTGACCTGCGCTTTGAAACCGATTATGATCTGCCTATTTCTGCCCGTATGACCAAACGCAACCTGGTAACGGTTCCGGTTGGCACCACACTGGAACAGGCCAAGGAACACCTGAAGCATACCAGGGTGGAAAAACTGCTGGTGGTTGATGATGCCCGTTTCCTGAAGGGACTGATCACGATCAAGGATATTGAGAAGGTAAAAAAGTATCCGAATTCCTGCAAAGACAGTCTGGGCCGTCTGCGGGTCGGTGCTGCGGTTGGCCCGACCGCCGAGATGGAGGCCCGCATGGAGGCCCTGATCAAGGCCGGTGTCGATGTGGTGGTTATTGATACTGCCCACGGCCATTCTCAGGGGGTTATTGATGCTGTGATTCGTGCCAAATCAACCTTTCCGGGGGTTGAAATTATTGCCGGTAACATTGCCACTGCCGAGGCAGCAGCTGCCCTGATCAAGGCTGGAGCAGACGGCATCAAGGTGGGCATCGGGCCCGGTTCCATCTGTACCACCCGGGTTGTGGCCGGGGTGGGGGTGCCGCAGATCACTGCAATCATGGAGTGCTCCCGGGTTGCCCATCAACATGGAGTACCGGTGATTGCCGATGGCGGGATCAAGTTTTCAGGTGATCTGCCCAAAGCGGTGACGGCCGGAGCCGACGTGATCATGATCGGTTCGCTGTTTGCCGGTACCGAAGAGTCCCCGGGTGATACGGTGCTGTATCAGGGGCGTACCTATAAGAGTTACCGTGGCATGGGCTCCATTGGCGCCATGAAAGAAGGCAGCAAGGACCGCTACTTTCAGTCTGATGTGGGGGATGATGTCAAGCTGGTGCCGGAAGGCATTGAAGGGATGGTGCCACTGCGGGGACCGTTGTCTGCCAATATTCATCAGCTGATCGGTGGCCTGCGGTCAGGTATGGGCTACACCGGCTGCGCCACTATCAAGGAGTTGCAGGATAACGGCCGTTTTATCCGCATCACCGGAGCCGGTCTGAAGGAATCCCATGTGCATGATGTAACCATTACCAAGGAAGCCCCGAACTACCGGGCAAGCTAAGGATAGATATTTTATGAGTTCTACTGACATTCACAGCCAGAAGATTCTGATTCTTGATTTTGGTTCCCAGGTTACCCAGCTGATTGCCCGCCGTATCCGTGAGCAGTCGGTCTACTGTGAGATTCATCCCTACAATATGGGACTGGAAAAGATCAAAACCTTTGCCCCTCAGGGGATTATTCTCTCCGGTGGCCCAAGCAGTGTCTATGATGCTGATGCGCCTCATTCCGATGCCGGTGTCTATGAACTGGGTGTGCCGGTACTGGGGATCTGCTATGGTATGCAGCTGATGACCAGCCAGCTGGGTGGCAAGGTGGAGCGTTCTGATAAGCGTGAGTTCGGTCGTGCTGCCATGACAATTGACGACACCACGGATCTCTTTTCCGGCCTATCCGGCAAGGAAGAGGTCTGGATGTCCCATGGAGACAAGATTGAGCAGATGCCCAAGGGCTTCAGTGCCATTGCCCACACTGACAACACTCCGGCAGCAGCCATGAAGGATGAGAAGCGTCGTCTCTATGCGGTGCAGTTCCATCCTGAGGTGGTTCACACCCCGAAGGGTGCGGAGATGCTGGGCAACTTTGTCTTTACGGTCTGCGGTTGTCAGCCGATCTGGACCATGGCCAATTTTATCGAAACCGAGATTGCAGCCATCCGCGAAAAGGTTGGTAACGGCAAGGTTATCTGTGCACTGTCCGGCGGGGTGGACTCATCAGTCGTGGCTGTATTGCTGCATAAGGCGATCGGTGACCAGTTGCAGTGTATCTTTGTCAATAACGGCCTGCTGCGCAAGGGTGAGGCGGAAAAGGTGGTCAACCTCTTTACCCGTCACTTCAAGATTAATCTTGATTACGTTGAGGCATCTTCGCGCTTCCTTGATAAACTGAAAGGAATTACTGATCCTGAACAGAAGCGGAAGATTATCGGCAATGAGTTCATCTACCTCTTTGAAGATGAGGCAAAGAAAATCGGGACGGTAGACTGGCTGGCGCAGGGAACTCTCTATCCTGACGTGATTGAGTCGGTTTCAACCAAGGGGCCATCAGCAGTGATCAAGAGCCATCATAATGTCGGCGGCCTGCCTGACCGGATGAAAATGAAGCTGATTGAACCGGTACGTGAATTGTTCAAAGATGAGGTCCGGTTGCTTGGAAAAGAGCTTGGCCTGCCTGATGAGGTCATCCATCGCCAGCCGTTTCCCGGCCCTGGTCTGGCAATCCGTTGTATTGGAGAGATCACGGCAGATCGTCTGGAGATTCTGCGGGAATCGGATGCGATTGTGCTGGATGAAATTCGTAAAGCAGGGCTCTACCGCGAGATATGGCAATCCTTTGCCGTATTACTGCCTGTTCGCTCCGTTGGTGTCATGGGGGATGCCCGTACCTATGACTACACCATTGCCCTGCGGGCCGTAAACTCGCTGGATGGTATGACCGCCGACTGGGTCAAGCTGCCCTATGAGGTGATGGGCAGTATCTCATCACGGATTATCAATGAGGTCAAAGGGGTTAACCGGGTGGTCTATGATATCAGTCAGAAACCGCCAGCTACCATTGAGTGGGAATAAGAACCCTGCGAGCAGGAGGGGACATGCGTAGATCGTTGCTGACAACCTGTGCTGTTGTTGCCTGTTCTGTTGTTATGATGTCCCTGGTTGCCTCTGCCAAGACCCTGGTGCTTGAAGGCAACCTTGATGGTGCCGTTGACATGCGCCAGTCCATGGAGTTTTCCGTCAGCAAAGGCACGGTCTCCAGTTTTTCATTCAAATTTGCCTTGCCGGCCTCTTTTACAACCAGGACCGTTAGTCAGGGGGTTGCCGGCCTTGATATTGGCCTGTCTCCCCAGCCAACCAGCTCAACTGTAGAGTCCGACCGTTTTGGCAATAAATTCCAACGGGTCAGCTGGAACAACGTGAACCAGGACATCAGGGTTAACCTGAACTATACGGCCAAGGTCCATACGCAGCTGGCCTCGCTGGAGAGCAAGACACCTTTTCCGTTGGGGAGCCTTGCTTCAAGGGAGTCTCTCTATCTGCAACACACCGAGATGGTGCAGGGTGATTCAGAGATCAGGTCCCTGGCCCGTCAGTTGACCAGTGGTGTCAAGAACGAGTATGAGGCTGTATCTGCCATCATTAACTGGGTCACCGACAATATCAAATACACCTTTAATCCGCCCCAGTATGACGCCTCCTATACCCTTTCAACCAGAAGCGGCAACTGTCAAAACTTTGCCCACCTTTCCATTGCCCTGTTGCGTAGCGTGGGAATCCCAGCCCGTATTGTCGGCGGCATAACCCTGAAAGAGGGATGGAAGGTGCCGATTGATGCAAAAAACTCCATTGTCCAGAGCATGGGGCAGGGCGGGCATGCCTGGCTGGAGGTCTATTTTCCCGACCTGGGCTGGCTACCGTATGACCCGCAACAATCACGTCAGTTTACTTCATCGCGCCATATCAAACAGACCCATGGCCTGGACTCCCGGGATATTAATGACACCTGGAAGGGTGGCCCCTATCTGCCGGCCTACAGTGAGCTGATAGAGGGGCGCTACACTACTGACGATATCAAGTTGAAGATGAAGCGCTATGCCAGCGCTCCCCGTCCCTATATCCTGAGTAATGCCGTGATGGCTGGTTCAGCCGGCGTCGTGGATACAGCAGATTCCGGTCGGGAGATGCCTCCGGCTGCCAAACCATCCCGTCCGGAGCCGAGGACGAATGTTGCATCAGCCAAGCCGGCAACACCTCCGCAAGGATCAGGTGCCGGGCCGGCTGAGACCCGTTTTGTCAGTGATGACGAGGGATCTGATGAGGATCAGCCCAGACCGGTCAAGCCAAAGCCACCGGTAAAACCGGTCAAGCCGCCAGTCACAACCAAACCTCCCAAGGTTCATACCAAGCCACCGGTAGCTGCTGTTGAGCCTGGCCATAAAAAGCCACGTCCTGGCACCATGCTGGCCTTTGGTAACATGGATTTCCCGGCTCTGGTCAATCTGTACAATGTCAAAGGTGATACCGGTACCCGTGTCTTTGAGCGTGAGACTTCGGAATATGTTACCTCAAAATATATCTTTGCCCAGGCTATCCAAGTCAAAGACCGGATGAACCTTGAGAAAATCTCACTTGCCATGCGTAAGTTCGGTGGTGATGGATCGGTATACATTGATCTGGTCAAGGACAAGGGAGGCAAACCCGATATCATGCAGGGTATCCGCTCCAACCTGCTTGACCTGGAAAAGATAGCCAGAAGGCCGGGTTACTACTGGGTAGATTTTTCATTTCCGCCTGATGGAAACAAACCGCAACAGCTTGCTCCGGGCAAGTACTGGATTGTATTCCGTGCCTCAGGCGAGGCGATCATGAACTGGTTTTTCACACCGGGTAAACCGTATAGCGAGGGGGATGATACCCGTTCCACGGCAAAGGGGTTCCAGTGGGAAGATATACTGAACTACGACTTTGTCTTTAAGGTCAGTGGCAGGGCGGTCTGAGATGCGGGTGGTACACCTGTTAGCTGCCGGAGTCATGCTGTGTATGGCAGGGTGTTCACAACAGGACAGCAGGTTGGAAACGAGCAAGCCGCAGCGGCCAGCAGATAGGACCCTGGCCAGCCAAATGTTTGCAGAACTGTGTGCTGCCTGCCACGGTGTCCGTGCCAGGGGAGGGGTTGGGCCTGATTTAACGGTGTCCCGCTTCAAATATGGTAAAGACAGAGCTTCACTAGAAAAGAGCATTCTGGAGGGTCGTCCGGGCGGGATGCCTGCCTTCAGCGCTCACATAAAGCCGGAAGACGCAGCAGCGTTAGCAGACTATCTGCTTTCCTTATAGTACACACTTTCCAGAGGAGGCACTAATTGTGGCAGGAATCAGCTTTGAAGAGGTAATGTTTACGGTCATGACGGCCACCCAGGATACCTTCAAGTGTTACATGAATATTGAGCTGTATGCAGGCCATGTGGAACGCAAAGTTACGCCTGTTGATTCTGATGTTACCGGCATTATTGGTGTTGCCGGTGACCGGGTCGGTTATATCATTGTCGCAGCGGACCGGGCAACAGCACAACTAGTGGCACGCGAAATGTTAATGGATGATGAGCCGGATGAAGACTCAATCCGTGATGCCATCGGTGAACTGATCAACAATATCGCCGGTGCGTTCAAGACCAAGTACCACGACCAGTACGGTAATGTGGCCATGGGGCTGCCGCTGGTAGTGTCAGGGCAATTGCGTACGGTCACAGAACCGCCTGAAGAGGGTGCCAGTATGAATGTCCAGTGCAAAGGGGTTACCATTCCCTTTACCAACAAGGACGGCAGTGCCAATCTGAAGGTTATGATCTACATGTAATGGTTGCAACCGTTTCGATTCTGAATCGCTACCAAGAGCTGTTGTCTGAAGTTGACGCCTGGTTTTCGCACTGCAGCCTCGCGGCAGGTACACAGATATCCTGTCAGCGGGGCTGTTCTGCATGTTGCCGTGGTCTGTTTGATATTACGCTGCTGGATGCACGGCTGGTAAGGCAGGGTTTTGACGGTCTCCCCGCAGAAGTGAAGCAACAGGTGCTACTGCGTGCACAGCAGAGTATTGCCGGTATCCGTACATTCTGGCCTGAGTTTGATCACCCGTACCTGTTTAATGACTACCCGGAAGAAGAGTGGGATCTGGTCATGCCTGAAGAGGATGAGACGCCGTGTCCTCTGCTGGGACAGGACGGACTCTGTCTGGTCTATGAATACCGCCCCATGACCTGCAGGTTAAACGGTATACCGATGGTGGATAGCAGTGGCGAGGTGCTGTTTGACGAATGGTGCAGCCTCAATTTCTCAGCTGTAGATCCTCTCCAGATGCAGGAACTGCGTTTTCACTTTAATGATATTTTTACCCAGGAACAGCTGTTGTTCAGGGAGTTTACCAGGCGTTTGTTTGGTACGGCGTTGAATGAGCTGGATACCGTGATTCCTGCTGCAGTATTGATCGATTTTGCTCGTGTACGCGTGCCGGAGCAGTGATGGAAACAAAGAACTACCTGACACCTACTGAGACCATCAGTGCCATTGTACAGAGTGGTAAACGGGTCATGACCCAGTGCCGGCGTCGCACGTTTTTGTTGTCGTTGCTGGCAGGTTTCTATATCGCCTTTGGGGCACAGCTTTCTACCGTGGTTATGCATGATGCTGCCGCATTTGTAGGTCTTGGTTTAGCCCGGCTCGCAACCGGTATTGTCTTTTCCTTTGGTCTGATGCTGGTGGTAGTCTGCGGCGCTGAGTTGTTTACCGGCAACAGCCTGCTGGTTTCTTCGGCCCTGGATGGTGAGATCTCTTGGATCAAGCTGGTCGAGAACTGGTCAATTGTCCTGTTCGGCAATCTCCTGGGAGCCCTGTTTATGGCCTGGTTGCTGTATGAATCACGGCTCTGGCAGAGCGGCACCGTTGCACAACAGGTAGTTGCAACAGCGGTTGCCAAAAGCCAGCTTTCGTTTTGGGTTGCGTTTGTACGGGGTATCCTCTGTAACTGGTTGGTCTGTCTTGCTGTTTTTATGGCAACCGCAGCACGTGATATCTCCGGCAAGCTCTTGTCCTGTCTGGTGCCGATCACCGCCTTTGTTGCCAGCGGCTTTGAACATTCCGTTGCAAACATGTACTTTATCCCTGCAGGTTTACTGCTTAAATCCGGTTTGGGGATCCCAGAGCCCGGGCTGACCTGGGGGGCATTCCTGTTTGGTAATATCCTGCCGGTAACCCTGGGTAATTTGGTGGGTGGTGTCCTGTTTGTTGCCTGTGCCTACTCGTATGTACATTTGCCCCTGAACCGCCACTAGGCACTCCTTGCAATTCCCCGGTTGTTCCGCTAGTATTCCACGACTATGAAAACAATTACCAGACAACTGCATGTAGGCCCGGTGACAGTTGGTGGAGGCGCTCCCTGCGCTGTCCAGTCCATGTGTTCCACCGACACCCGTGATATCAAGGCAACCCTGGCGCAGATTCAGGCTTTGAACACAGTGGGCTGCGAAATTGTCCGTTGTGCCGTGCCTGACGCCGATGCTGCGGATGCCCTGGCTGCTATCAAGGCCCAAAGCCCGATCCCGGTGATTGCCGATATTCACTTCGATTATAAGCTGGCTCTGCGGGTGCTGGAGGGGGGCATCGATGGCCTGCGCCTCAACCCGGGTAATATCGGCGAGCACTGGAAGGTTGCCGAGGTGGTGAAATCTGCGGCAGAGCGCAAGGTGCCAATCAGGATCGGTGTCAATGCCGGCTCACTTGAAAAACATCTGCTCGAAAAATACGGCCATCCGACCGCTGAGGCAATGGTTGAATCCGCCATGGGGCACATCCGTATTCTTGAGGGGCTGAACTATCAGGAGATCAAGGTTTCTCTCAAGGCCTCTGATGTGCCCAAGACTGTCGAGGCCTATCGTCTGCTGTCAAGTCAGGTCAACTATCCGCTCCATATCGGCATTACCGAGGCAGGTACCATCTTCTCGGGGACCATCAAATCTTCTGTCGGACTTGGCATTCTGCTGCATGCTGGAATCGGTGATACCTTGCGGGTTTCCTTGACCGGTGATCCGGTGGATGAAGTACGGGTAGGGTACGAGATACTTAAATCACTGGGGTTACGTCAGCGAGGGGTTAATTTTGTTTCCTGCCCCACCTGTGGCCGCTGCCAAATCAACCTGATCCGTGTTGCAGAAGAGGTGGAAAAACGTCTGCAATCTGTTGACAAGCAGATCACTGTGGCAGTGATGGGGTGTGCCGTTAATGGACCGGGTGAAGCCCGCGAGGCTGATGTGGGTGTGGCGGGTGGCAAAGGGGAGGGGCTGATCTTCCGCAAGGGAGAGGTGGTCCGTAAGGTCAGTGAGGCGGAACTGGCTGATGCCTTGCTGGAAGAGATCAATAATCTGTAAGCAGGCAGGGAGGCGACTATGCGAAGCTTGATCGTTGATGATGATGATATTGGCCGCCTGATGCTGGCGACCTTTTTGGAGGATTTCGGCCCCTGCGATCAGGCGGAAAACGGCCAGCAGGCCCTTGATCTGATTGATGGCGCCACTGCAGAAGGCAGCCCCTATAACTTGATCTGTCTTGATATTGTCATGCCGGTTATGGATGGTACCACGGCCTTGCGCGGTATTCGGGAACGTGATCAGAGGCAGGGTGGTCGTACCAAGGTGTTCATGATCTCTGCCTGCAGTTCTCCCGAGGATATCCAGGATGCTTTTTTTGAAGGTGATTGCGATGACTATGTGGTAAAGCCGTTTCAACGCGAAGCAGTCACCCAGATGCTGCAGCGTCATAAATTGATCTAAGGTGGTTTAATTGTAATGCGTTATACACAATTTTTTATTCCAACACTTAAAGAAACTCCGTCCGATGCCGAGGTGATCTCACACCAGTTGATGATGCGTTCCGGCATGATCCGTAAGATTGCCGCCGGTATCTATACTTATATGCCGCTGGGGCTGCGTTCGATCCGTAAATTCGAACAGATTGTACGTGAAGAGATGAACCGCGCCGGTGCCATAGAGCTGCTGATGCCCGGTGTACAACCTGCCGAGCTCTGGATCGAGTCAAAGCGTTGGGCTCAGTATGGCAAGGAACTGCTGCGTTTCAAGGACCGCAAGGATAACGAGTTCTGCATGGGACCGACCCATGAAGAGGTAATCACAGATATTGCCCGGCGTGAAGTCAAGAGTTACCGCCAGATGCCGGTCAATTTCTACCAGATTCAAACCAAATTCCGTGACGAGATTCGTCCACGCTTCGGCCTGATGCGTGGACGGGAGTTTATCATGAAGGATGCCTATTCCTTTGATGTTGACTCCTCTGCAGCAGATCTCTCCTATGACAAGATGTACCAGGCCTATAATCGCATCTTTGAACGCTGCGGGCTTAACTTTAGAGCAGTTGAGGCTGATACCGGCTCGATTGGCGGCTCGGCATCCCATGAGTTCATGGTGCTTGCTTCTTCCGGTGAGGATGCCATTGTATCCTGTAATGCCTGCCGCTATGCTGCCAATGTGGAAAAGGCTGAAGGGATCAAGCAGCAACAGGGTGGGGCAGGGCAGCAGACGCTGACTAAGGTCCATACCCCTGACAAGAAGACCATTGCTGAAGTGGCTGAGTTTCTGGGGCTCCCCCAGTCAGATACTGTCAAGGCGCTGGTGCTGTCCAACGGTGAAGGACAGTTTGTAATGGCTCTGGTGCGGGGTGACCATGAGCTGAATGAGTTGAAACTGAAGAACCGCCTGGGCTGGGACGAGATCCAGATGGCCACTGACGATGAAATTCTGCGTTTCACCGGCTCACCTCCCGGCTTCCTGGGGCCTCTGGGATTAAAAGAAGAGCTGCAGGTGGTGGCAGATTACGCCATAACAGCCATGGCAGATTTTGTGATCGGTGCCAATGAAACCGATCAACATTACACCGGTGCCAACACCGACCGTGATTTTCAGATCAGCCAGATTGCCGATATCCGCCTGATTGGCGCCGGTGATCCCTGTCCTCGTTGTTCGGGTGGCACCCTGGAGGTCTGGCGCGGGATTGAAGTCGGTCACGTCTTCAAGCTGGGTACCAAGTACTCAAGCAGTATGAATGCGACCTACCTTGATAAAGACGGCAAGGAGCAGATCATCTTTATGGGCTGCTACGGCATCGGTATCGGTCGTACGGTGGCAGCATCCATTGAACAAAACCACGATGACAACGGTGTGATCTGGCCGTTGCCACTGGCCCCGTTTCACTGCTCGGTGGTGGCGATCAATGCTCAGAAGGATGAGGCTGTTATGGCTGCTGCTCAGGATATCCATGATCGCCTGGAGGCTGCCGGTGTTGAGGTGCTGCTGGATGACCGTGACGAGCGGCCCGGTGTCAAGTTCAAGGATCATGATCTGATCGGCATTCCGCTCAGGATTGTGGTGGGTGGGAAAAACCTGGCTGAAGGCAACGTGGAGTTCAAGCAGCGTGCAGGTGGTGAAATGCAGCTTCTGGCACCAGAGCAGGCAATTGAAGCGGTGATTGCCAAGGTCAGGGAGTCCTGCGGAGGTGGCCGATGAGCAGTGCTGCTATCTGGGATACCCAGCATGAATGCATGCCACGTGAGGAGCTGGAGCAACTCCAGCTTGAGCGCCTGCAGGCCACCCTCAACCGGGTGTACAAAAACGTTCGTTGTTACCAGAATAAGTTCAATCAGTTGGGGATCGTACCGGAAGATATCACCTCGTTGGCTGATCTTTCCCGCCTGCCATTTACCACCAAGGAAGATCTGCGCCTGAACTATCCCTACGGCATGTTCGCAGTGCCGTTGCGAGAAGTGGTCAGGATTCATTCGTCATCCGGTACCACCGGCAAACCAACAGTGGTTGGCTATACCAAGCATGACCTGAAAACCTGGTCAAACCTGGTGGCCCGTTTTATGACTGCTGCCGGTGTAACCCCCGATGATGTGGTCCAGATCGCCTTTGGGTATGGCCTGTTTACCGGTGCCTTTGGTCTGCACTATGGTACTGAAGCCATTGGTGCCGCGGTAATACCAATGGGTGGGGGCAATACCGAAAAGCAGATCATGATCATGCAGGACTACCGGACGACCGCCCTGGTGGGGACGCCCAGCTATGCCTTGACCATTGCAGATCGACTGGAAAAAATGGGGCTTGACCCCAAGTCACTTTCTCTAAAAGTTGGTCTGTTTGGTGGTGAACCCTGGTCTGAGGCGATGCGGACTGAGATCGAGCAACGCCTGCAGATCAGTGCCACTGATAACTATGGTTTGTCTGAGGTAATCGGGCCTGGAGTGGCCGGCGAATGTCAACACAAGTGCGGCATGCACATTGCTGAAGATGCCTTTATTGCTGAAATTATTGATCCTGAAACTGGCGCTGTATTGCCGCCCGGAAGCGTGGGGGAACTGGTGCTGACCAGCCTGACCAAAGAGGCCTTCCCGATGATTCGCTACCGTACCCGTGACATTACCAGTCTGGTCTATGAACCTTGTGCCTGTGGCAGGACCCTGGCACGGATGAAGAAAACCATGGGACGTAGTGATGATATGTTGATCATCAAGGGGGTTAATGTTTTCCCATCGCAGATTGAAGAGGTGCTGTTTGCCATTGAAGGGTGCGAACCCCACTATCAATTGATTGTGCAACGCACCGGCACCACTGATACCCTTGAAATCAATATCGAGGTCACTGAGCATATCTTCTTTGATGAAATGAAGAAGCAGCGGGCCTTTTTAGAGTCTGTGGAACGCAGGATTCACTCCGTTCTGGGGGTCGGTGCCACTGTTAAACTGGTTGAACCGAATAGTATCCCGCGCCATGAGGGTAAGGCTCAGCGGGTTATTGATAAGCGGCGTTTATAAACGTTCAGAGGTATTGCCTTTTTAAAATGGTTTGTGCTATTACAATGCACACTATATCAGGTCAGCCGCAGTGCTTCCGGTACTGCGGCTTTTCTATGTAAATTTATTGTGTTGGAGTTATTTGCTGTGCAGTATACCTACTCTTTGCCGTCCTTGAAACTGAAGCATTCGTTACTTTTTCTGTCGTTATTGATCACTGTTTTTCTCACAGCCTGTCAGGATAACCGCAAACCCGGTGTTGCTTCATCTGCAGCAGTTACGAGCGTACAGACGGCTTCCTCCAGTAGCGGTGCTGCAGCCAGGCAGATGCAACCCAAAGGGTTTGAGCAGCGTAGCAGCACGATTGGTTCTGAGCTTCCTACCCAGAGTCAGATCAGTTCAGCCCGGGCTGCCAAGCTCAAATATAATGCAGGAGAAGATCCTGAATTTGCACGTCGCAAAGGTTGGCCCAAGAAATATCCAACACCGTTACAGGGGGCGATTGTACCTCAAAAACGGATTGTGGCCTATTACGGCAATCCACTCTCTAAGCGAATGGGAGCCTTGGGTGAATTCCCCAAGGATGAGATGATCAAGCGCTTAAAGCTTGAGGTTGCCAAATGGGAAAAGGCTGATCCGGGAGTTCCGGTCCAGCCCGCGCTGCACCTGATCGCTGTGGTTGCTCAAGGCGCACCAGGCAAGGCAGGCAAGTACCGGTTAGTCATGACCAATGACCTGATCAATCAGGTCTATGGCTGGGCCAAAGAGGCCGGTGCTGTTCTGTTTATTGACATCCAGACCGGTCATGATGATATTCGTGCAATTCTGCCTCAATTTGAATGGATCCTGAAAAACCCGGATGTTCATTTGGGCATAGATCCGGAATTCAACCTGATCTCAAGCAAAGTAAAACCCGGCAAGAAGATTGGAACCTATGACGCTGTTGATATCAACTATGCCAGTAGTTACCTGAAGGATCTGGTGCAGAAATACAAACTGCCTCCCAAGGTGTTTACGGTGCATCGTTTTACCCGCAATGGTGTTACCAATGCTGATAAAATCGTACTTCGTAGAGAAGTGCAGATTGTTATGCATATGGATGGTTGGGGTGCTCCCTGGTTAAAGCGCGACTCCTATAAAGATTATATTGTGGCGGAACCGGTACAGTTTACAGGCTTCAAACTGTTCTACCACAATGACACCAAGAAAGGGGATCCGCTGATGACACCCCAGGAAGTGTTGAAACTGAACCCGAAGCCGATTTATATTCAGTATCAGTAATATCAGGTAGATATCTACATACGGAGATGCTGAGTGTACTTTACATAATATAGCTTATGGGTGTTTTGTTTGTAGCATAAGCCAAGGGTGGTTTTATATAAGACTTGCAAATCACACAGAATACCGGTAGTGTAACGCCGCACTTAAGAAGAGCACACAAAGGAGCAACCAGCTGCATGAGCAAAGAAGAAGCGATTGAGGTTGAAGGTACGGTTATTGAACCGTTGCCAAATGCGATGTTCCGGGTCAAGCTTGAAAACGATCATATTGTACTGGCTCATATTTCCGGCAAGATGCGTAAATATTTCATCAAGATTCTGCCTGGCGATAAGGTGACGGTTGAGCTTTCCCCCTACGATCTTACTCGTGGACGGATTACCTACCGAGCAAAATAGAACCCTTTTCACACCAAACACAACAACATGACTCATGTATACTGCTGGCGCAGTGCATGAGTTTTATGTTGTTTATCTATCAAGTACATACTAAGGAGCCGCTATGCTGTCTGTTGCAGATTTGAAAAAAGGAACCAAGCTTATTCTTGATGGTGATCCCTATGTGGTGACGGCCTTTGACTTTGTCAAACCAGGCAAGGGACAAGCACTGTATAAATGTAAAATGAAGAACATGATCAGTGGATCAACCCTTGATCGTACCTACCGTTCCGGTGAAAGCTTTGAACCTGCCGGTATGGATGAACGGGATATGGAATATCTGTATAAGGAAGGCACCCACTACACGTTCATGGATCAGCAGAGCTATGAACAGGTTGTTATGGAAGAAGATGCTGTGGGCGACGCAAAGAACTTCCTGCTGGAGAACACCAAGGTGGCAGTACTTTTGTTTGGAGATAAGCCGATTGGGGTGACCCTGCCCAACTTTATTAACCTGCGGGTTACTCAGACAGACCCCTGGTTAAAGGGTGATACCTCAGGTAGCGATTCCAAGCCTGCCACGGTTGAGACAGGCTATGTATTGCGTGTGCCGCCATTTATTGAAGAAGGTGAGCTGATCGTGATTGACACGCGTACCGGCGAATATTCTACCCGGGTTAAAGGATAATCTTATGCAGAACTCAGGCGCTCTTTACATCCGGGCGCAGGTGCTGCAGGCGATTCGACGTTTTTTTACGGAGCGGGGGTTTCTAGAAGTAGAAACCCCCTTTCGTATTCCTGCCAACGCACCTGAAGAGTTTATTGATCCGGTCCCTACCCTCGCCTCCTGGCAACTTCAAACTTCTCCCGAAATCTGTATGAAACGGCTGTTGTGCCGAGGCTATGACAAAATCTTTCAGATCTGTCGCTGCTGGCGTGCTGACGAGCGTGGTTCCAGGCACCTGACAGAGTTTACCATGTTGGAATGGTACCGCAGCAATGCCGATTACCATAATTTGATGCAGGATTGCGTTGGCTTGCTCCAGCAAGTAGCAGATACCTGTAGTGAAGGCGCTTGTTTTAAACGAAATAGCCTGAAAATAGACCCCAATCAAACCTGGCTGCATTTCAGCGTGCAGGAGGCGTTTTTGCGTTTTGCCAAGGCTAACGCCTTGGTTAGTGCTCAAAACGGGCTCTTTGATGAGCTTTTGACCGACCGGATTGAGCCTGCTTTGGAAAAATTTGAGGTACCGGTTATTTTGCAGGACTACCCTGCCCAGCTGGCTGCCTTGGCCAGATTGAAAACAGAGGCCCCTGATTTTGCAGAACGGTTTGAGCTGTACGTTGGCGGGTTGGAGCTGGCAAACGGCTTCAGCGAACTAACAGATCCTTTTGAACAGCGTGCACGTTTTGAAGAGGCCAATCGAATCAGGCAGCAGATGGGGAAATCTGAGCTGCCGCTACCGGAACCGTTTCTGGCTGAACTTTCTGCCATGCCTCCGGCAGCCGGTATCGCCTTGGGGGTGGACCGTCTGGTGATGCTCACGGTTGGCGCAGACTGTATTGATCAGGTTGTGGCCTTTACTCCGGAATCACTGTAAGTCTCTTCAACCCGGCAGAGGGCGCACCCCTGGTGCAGCCTCAGCCTGACCTCTTCTCCGATCGCCAGTTCAGCGGCATTTCTGATGATGCGCTTGTCGGTCTGTCGTTCAACCACAGAGAACCCCCGCGCCAGTGTGTGCAGGGGAGAAAGTGCCTCAAGTCGCGCAGTTGCCTCTCCCCGTTCCCTGCCAAGTTGTTCAAGCTGGCTGGTTACACGCCGTTCGGCTTGTTCTGTCAACAGCAGCAGTTCCTGGCGCAGCTTGCTGATCTGGATAGCAGGATGCAAACCGGCCAGATACTGTTCTTGGCGGGCAAGTTGTTCCCTGCGTCGTCCAAACAGGTTTCGTAGCGCCATGTCCAGGCGTTCAGAAAGGTCATCAACCCGCTGTAGCTGATGCCCTAACATTCGAGAAGGATCATGCAAGGCACGGCGCAACCCGGCAAGGTTGTGCATACGCAGCTTCAGCTGGCTTGAGATAGCCTGATCCAGTCGAAGAACAAGATTCTGAATTTGATTGAGCAGTTCTTCTCGAGCAGTGCATACCAGTTCTGCAGCCGCCGATGGCGTTGGAGCTCGCAAATCAGCAACAAAATCACAGATAGTCCAATCTGTCTCGTGGCCCACTGCAGAGATAACCGGGATTCTGGAACGATATACCGCATGGGCAACGAGCTCTTCGTTAAAGGCCCAGAGGTCTTCCAGAGAACCACCGCCACGACCTACAATCAGGACATCAGCAGCATTCAGTCGGTTGAGATTATCAATGGCAGCAGCAATCTCAGCAGCTGAACCAACGCCCTGAACCCGTACCGGGTATACAATCAGGTGCAATCCTGCATTGCGTCGCCCCAGTACATTCAGTATGTCATGGATTGCCGCACCACTTGCAGAGGTGACAATACCGACCTTCTGAGGCATGAACGGCAAGGGCTGTTTATGGGATTCACTGAACAGCCCCTCTCCTGCCAGGCGTTCCTTTAGCTGCACAAAGGCGGCCTGCAGGGCACCTAAGCCTTTAGGTTCGGCATATTCTGCAATCAGCTGGTATTCTCCGCGCTGGTCGTAGACAGAAAGCCGTCCCCTTACAACCAGGGCCATTCCCTCTTCAAGCTTGAACTTAAGTGCCTTGACACTGCTGCGAAACATGACACAGCGCAGCATCGCTCCACTGTCTTTAAGGGTGCAATAGACGTGGCCTGATGCAGCATAGGTCAGGTTTGAAACCTCGCCTTCAACCCAGACCTGGCTAAAGTTGTCCTCAATAAGGTCTTTCAGGAGTGAGGTTAGTCGCGAGACAGTCAGTATGGTCTGTTCTGCAAAGAGATTCATGGCTGAAAAGGTATCACAGTGGCTGCAGATGGTCAAACCAGGGTTGACCACAGGGCTCACTTTCCGTATGATGCGCGCCATGAATAATTTTCCCTATATCCTGACCATTTCATCTGAAAAGGGTGGTGTCGGCAAGACCACGCTGGCAACAAATCTGGCAATTTACTTGAAAGCTATGCAGGAAGATCTGCCGGTTACCATCATATCCTTTGACAATCACTTTACTGTTGACCGCATGTTTGAGCTGAAGGGGCAAGAACCGCGTGGTACGGTCGAAGATATGTTGACCGGTACCCCTGGAGCCGATCTGATTCACCAGGGGCAGTACGGCGTCAACTACATCCCGTCTTCCAACAACCTGACCGAACTGTATCAAGGTTTTAAAGGGCCGATGGCGCTTTGCCGTATGGTGGCGGAATCAGGCATTTCTGGTATTATTGTGCTGGATACCCGTCCAGACCTGAATATTCTGACCCAAAACGCCCTCTATGCGGCAGACCGGGTCCTGATTCCGGTAAAAGACATGCCAAGCCTCGAAAACTGCAAGCATATCTTTGCGTTGTTTGACCAGCGCGGTATTGACAAGAAATCTCTCTCGCTGATCCCCTGCCTGATAGATAACCGGATCAAATATGATGGCCTGTTCAAGGACCAGCGTACCCTCTTGCGGGCCTTTGCCATCAATCGCGGCTATCGCTGCATGGACACCTATATTTCCAAGAGTCCCAAGGTTGAAAGTCTTAACACCAATCCAGACGGCAAGATCTATCCAATACTCAGCCATGCCCGAGAAACTGAGGTGCACAATCAGTTTACTGAACTGGCACGGGATATCCTTTCCAGCTACCAGCAGACCGCTGAGCCGCGCGCCTACCTGTATCATCAGTGGTTGTCTGAGCAGGAAGGGCGTAAGAAAGAGGCGTTTCTTGCACGTCTGGAAGGTGTGTTGCCCCATTGTGTTATCTGTGGCAAGCTGCATGAGGAGACAGGTTCCAAAGGTTTCTATTTTGAGACGGCAGATCGTACATCGAGGGGCTTTTTGCACAGTGACTGCTTCGTAGGGATGCTTTGCTCAATCCTCTATGATCTGCATCCCCGTTCTGACCTGTACCAGCTTTCACTGCAGGTTGTCCGCGAAAGTGCAGGGGCATCTGTTGCCATCTTCCGTCCCCTGTTGGATCAGTCCGGTCAGCATCGCTTGTTTTTCCAGCAGGTTGATCATAATGGCAGTCCACTGCTTGAGCGAGAACTGTCTCTTGAAGGGTTTCTGGAAGGTGTCTTTGACGGCATACGAGACCAGCTGTTTCTACTCCTGAACGAGTCAATGACCGGCTATGATGGCGGGTTGCGTGCTAGCTGGCTTGCAGTCTATCCGGTGGATGAGTCAAGACCTGAGCAGGTATTGCAGGAAACGTCCTATCGCAGAATTCAGGATTTGCATCGGCGTGTTACTGAGATGGCCACTAACTGAAGATAGGCGACTGACGGGAACTGAATTCATGACAAACCTGATTACTTCACAGGGGTTAAAGCGACTTCAGGATGAGTTTGAATATCTTTGGCGGGTAGAACGGCCCAAAGTTGTACAGGGGGTCTCTGATGCTGCAGCCGAAGGTGATCGTTCTGAAAATGCTGAATATATTTACGGGAAAAAACGTCTGCGGGAGATCGACCGCAAACTCAAGCAGCTGGGGGGGCGTCTGAAGGTGCTTGAAATAGCACCAGCGCCGCCACAAAACCCGGTCAGAGTAAGCTTCGGCTGTTGGGTTTCCTATGAGGATCTGGAAGGCAACTCCTACTGCTATCAGCTGGGAGGTCCGGACGAGTTTGATGTGAAACAGGGAGTCATCAGTATCGACTCACCGGTTGGTCAAGCCCTGCTGCATAGACAGGTAGATGATGAGGTCACCATCCGCCGTCCAGGTGGTGACCTCGTGGTCTATATTACCGAGATAAACACTATTCGTGGTTGATGCTTTCTTTGAGGATCGCACTTGGCTTGAAAGTCAGTACTCGACGGGGGGCGATGGTAATCGCTTCGCCGGTCTGAGGATTACGTCCCCGGCGCGCATTTTTCTCCCTGACCTCGAAGATGCCAAAACCTGAAATCTTGACATTTTCTCCTTTTTCCAAAGTCTCCTTGATCAGATCCAGGAGCGCCTCAACGTAGTCTGCAGCCTCTTTTTGCCGTATACCAAGTTCTTGGTGCAGTTGTTTGGCCAGCTCAATCTTGGTCATATGGATACCCTCCCTGATTCAGGTCTGCTATCAGCAGTCCGAGTGTGTTTGATTCTGAATTATTGGGCAGTAATCAGCCTGGTTATCTTTACCAGTGTGATACCTTTTGACTGTAATTCAGGCAATGCCTTGGTCAAAGTGGCAACAGTTACAGGATGGGGATGGCAAATAGCTATGGCGCGACCGTTTTTCCGGGCACGGGCTACTGCCTGGTTCAGTTGTCCTCTGATATACTCTTCATTCTGTTCATTATCCAAAAACACATCCCGACGGGCAGAAGCCAGCTTAATCTCTGCAGCCACCTTGAGACCTGTTGTTTTTGGTGTTGTGATACTATCAACAAAAAAAAGGCCATGCTCCTTCAGAACATTTAAAACAACACGCATCTTATCTGCATTTTCTGTAAAACCTGATCCCATATGGTTATTGGCACCCACTGCCTGGGGCAGAAGCTCCAGATAGCCGCGCATCCTGCTGCGTAGCTCTTCATCTGACTGTTCAAGCAACAGTCCATTGGATTCCAGGCGCCGCTGGGGGTATTCCTTGGGCTGCATTGGCATATGCAGTAAGATCTCAATCCCCTGCCCTGCTGCAAATAATGCTACGTCACGGTCATGTCGCAGGCCTGGAATGATGGCAAAATTGATAGGTACCCCGATAGTTGCCAGTGCGCGGGCCTCCTGCAGCGAACTCCCCATGTCATCAACAATAATAGCAAGCTCAGCTCTGCTTGCCGTTGGCCTTTGAATAATTGTTTGCGGCGGTAATTGAGTGGGATGGATATCACCGGAATAATAATCAATTCCTGGTTGCGTCTGGCTTGTTGCATTTTCTGCAGATTTGTGAATTGACGGTGACACCGTTGAGGATGACCGAGGGCTCTGAGGAGCTGGTAGCCGTTGTATGGTTGCTTTATTATTTTGTTGGGCAGATTTCTGGAGATAGTGTTGCAACAGGTAGCCACCAATCATCAGAACGCAGACAGTGATCAAAAAAACGGCAAAGGCGAAACCGCCCTTGCCGTTCTTCTTATACCTGTTTGGACGTGGTGAAGGCTGCTTTTGGGCCACCTAACGTTTCTCCGGGCCTATTTTCTTCAGGATTTCCCAGCCTTTCAACAGGTCAAGGGCACGTACCAGCTGATAGTCCACCTTGAGTGGGTCCACTGCCTTCTTTGCATCAGCAGTTTCCTTTACCGTCTCTTTGGAGATCTCTTTTTTATCGCCGGCCTTTTTCTCTGGATCGGTGTTTTCAAAGTGATTTTCCAGATCCTTTTCCCGTATAAAAAGAGACTCACGGCGGGTCGTTTCTTTAGGCATTTCCATCTGTTCTACCACTATGTCCGGAGTGATTCCTTTCGCCTGAATAGAGCGCCCTTTGGGGGTATAATAACGGGCTGTTGTCAAACGCAGACCGGATTCATCAGCCAGAGGAATGATGGTTTGAACAGAGCCTTTGCCAAAGCTCTGGGTGCCCATCACAATTGCCCTTTGATGGTCCTGTAAAGCACCGGCCACAATTTCCGAAGCACTGGCGCTGCCACCATTTATCAGGACGACTATCGGATAACCAGGCTCTTTGGCACGTGAACTTGCGGTAAACTGCATGCGGGATTCTTTGTCACGGCCTTCGGTGTAGACAATCAACTTGCCGTTTTCAATAAAATGATCCGAGATGCGGACTGCCTGATCCAGCAATCCACCCGGATCATTACGCAAGTCAAGCACCAGGCCTGAAAGCTGTTTACCCTTGTTTTCTTCGACCAGTGCTTTAAGCGCCTTGGCAACATCCTCGTCAGAACGTTCCTGGAATTGTGCGACCCTGATATAGCCATAACCATTATCCAGCATACGGGACTTGACGCTTTTGACCTGGATTATGTCGCGAACCAGGGTAAACTCTTTCGGGCGTTCAAAACCATCGCGCATAATGGTCAAAATGACCTTTGAGCCTTTGGGTCCACGCATCCGTTTGACTGAATCAGTGATGGACATGTCCTTGGTAAAACGTTCATCAATCCTTAAAATCTGGTCACCAGCCTTGATGCCTGCCCGCTGGGCCGGGGTGTCTTCAATGGGAGAAATAACCGTCAGGATTCCCTCTTTCATGCTGATCTCTATCCCCAGCCCACCGAAAGCCCCCTTGGTTTCAACCTTCATCTCCTTGAAGGTATCAGGTGACATGAATGAACTGTGGGGGTCAAGGGCAGCAAGCATGCCGTTGATTGCTCCATAGATAAGCTTCTTGGAGTCAACCTCTTCAACGTAGCTCTTCTTGACAATGGACATGACATCCGTGAACAGGCCAATATATTCGTAGTCCTTGCCGCCCTGGGCATCGCACCGACGCTGGGTGCTGATGCCGATAAAGGCAACCAGGGCAACAACAATAATCACAAAACCAAAGGCAATTCTCTTTGTTCTGCCGGACTTCAGCATGGTGATTCATCCTCCAGGTGGGATTAAGCTAGTTAACGTTCTTTTATACATCGAACAGATAAGGAAAACGAGCGTTTTTTACAATAATTTCAGTGTCAGCGTACCCACCCGGCCGGATCAACCGGCTTACCCTGATGCCTGATCTCAAAATAAAGGGCCGGCCCCTTGGCTGAGTCCACATCACCAACCGCGGCCACCACATCCCCCTTAGCCACATCGCTGCCGACCTTGCGGTTGAGTCGCGACGCATAGGCGTAGAGGCTGAAATAGCCGCCACCATGGTCAATGATGATCATGTTGCCATAGCCCTTGAAGTAGTCCGCAAAGATAACGGTGCCTTCATAGATGGTGCGGATATCTGACCCGGCTGCAGCAGAAATGACAATCCCCTTGCTGAAGGTGTACGAGTTGAATTCGGGATGCTTGTGTTTGCCAAAAGTTTCAATCACCTCACCTTTAACCGGCATCCTCATCCGGCCTTTTTGAGAGGCAAAACCACGATCAGGCACAGGAGGCAGTTCGGGCAGCTGTTTACGCTTTGCCGATGGATCATGTTTTTCAGCCGCTTTCCTTCGGCTTTGGGCTTCAAGTCTGTTAAGCATGCTCTGAAGCCGTGAGGCATTGGCCTGCAGCTCTTTCAGCGAGGTTTCGTATCCTTGCCGGTCCTGCCTGACTTTACTTAAATAATTGGATTTTTTCTGTTTGTCCTGCTCAATCTCTTTCTTTTTAGAGGCGATATTCCCTTTTAACCGCTCCTTACGGGTTGCATCCTGTTCCAGGCGCAATTTCAGCTGACGCAGTTCTTCAATTTTCTGGTTATACTCAGCAAAGATCCGTTTGTCCTGTTCCAGCACTGAGCGCATATAGCGAATATTTTCGGCCATCTGGGGAAAACTCTCCGCAGAGAAAAACATTCGTACCGCTCCCAGTTCTCCTGCTTTGTAGAGCGAGGTCAGACGTCGTTCAATCTGCACCCGCCTTTGTTGTGCTTCCACTGTGGTCCGTTCAATTTCTTTACCTGTTTTATCAATGCTGCCTTCTACCGTCTGCAGGTCCCGGTCAAGCTGTTTCAGCTCAGATTCTTTACGGTTTAATGACTGCATGATTTCCTGCAACTCACTTGAAACGACCTGCTCAACCTTGCGGGTTTTTTTAATCAGGTGTTGTTTTTCGCGAATTTCCTTCTTGACGCCGCGCAGTTCGTCCTGGGGGCTGGCCGTTACTGGCGATGTCGAACAGACAAGCAGGCACACCTGAATAACAACAGCTATGATTATATTAAATGTTTTCACTCAGACTAGCCTGTGATCTCATTGATGAAGCGTCTCAGTGCAGCCAGGCTGCCGAGAAAGCCAAGTCCGGCTCCGGCCCCGAGCAGTCCGGCTATGTACTCAGGCGGTAAAAAAGCGAGACCGGCAGTGACCGGATTAAAGGTCAGAAAATTTCCGGCATTATGCAGGAACAGCAGGTGAACGGACAACAGCAACAGCAGGGCTAGTATACCGCCAGCCATTCCCTGCAGCAGTCCCTCCAACAGGAAAGGCATCTTGATGAACAGCCGGGTGGCACCTACCAGCGACATTACCTCAAGTTCGTCACGACGGGCATAAATGGTAAGCTGAATAGTGTTGGAGACAATAAAGACTACTGCCAAAACCAGAAAGCCTCCCACCAATCCACCAACAATCCGCATGAAGGTCAGGAAGGTGTTGAAGCGTCTGACCCACTCTTCGCCATACTGTATTTCACCAATTCCTGAAATGCCCTTCAGTTTTGCGACATACGCATCTACTGCCTCAGAGCTCCGGCTGCTCTTCTTCAGGCTGATTTCAAAGGAGGCTGGCAATACTTCCGGCCTGATCCCCTCAAGGAGGGTCTCCTGGCCTTTTAAACGGGTCTTAAAGCGCTTGAATGCCTCATCACGACTGATCCAGGTGACTCTGGAGGTGGCAGGCATGGCCTGAATCTTGTTCTTGAGATCACCTTGTTCCTGAGGGGGGAGTTCTTTGTCAAAATAGACCGTAATCTGTACCTTCTCGCTCCAGGTATCAGCGGCATTTTCAAGATTTACAAAAAGCAGTAAAAACAGTGCGACAATCAGCAGTGCAAGGGTAATGGTGCCGACCGTTACGACGTTTACAAATACGTTCTGACGTATATTGGTTAAGGCCCGCCCTACAAAGTAACGCAGACGTCCCTGGGCACCGGGGGCAGTTGTGGTAGGACGCTTGTTATTGAATTTCTTCACTGCGTACCTCCCCGCTATCTGCAAGTTCTCCATGCTTCAAACAAATGGTCCGGTAATGGGCATGTTCAATCAGGCGGCGGTCATGGGTTGCAACAACCACGGTGGTACCTCGAACATTGGCCTCTTTAAAGATATTCATAATCTGCATCTTGTTGGCATCGTCAAGATTGCCGGTTGGCTCATCAGCCAACAAAATTTTTGGGGCATTTACAAGTGCCCTGGCCAGCGCAACCCGCTGTTGCTCACCACCTGAAAGACGCTGAGGTGTGAGATGGATCTTGTTCTCCATCCCCATCTGACGAAGGATATGCATAACCCGCTTACCGATGTCAGCCGGGCTGCCTCCTCCCTGTACCTCAAGGGTAATGGCAACATTTTCAAAGACAGTCCTATTCTGGAGTAGTTTAAAATCCTGGAAGACAACGCCGATACTACGTCGCAAGAAAGGTAGTTGTGATGGTGTTAATCGGCTGACATTCTGGCCATCAATCAACACTTGGCCGCGGGATGGTGTCAGAGCCCCATAAATCAGTCTTAAAAGGGAGGTTTTGCCGGCACCCGATGGGCCGGTTAGGAAGACAAATTCACCTTTTGCAACACTGAAGCTGATGTTTTGCAGCGCTGTGGCGTCCTTTTGGTAGGCCAGGAAAACGTTATGAAACTGAATCATCATAGTCACCAGTGAGTAAAGGGATGTTCAGATTGTAATAACACAGATGGAGGGTAATGGGAAAACTGAAAAACCTCTAAAACAGCAATCCGATCTTTATGCCAGACGTAAGGCTATCATCCAGAGACCTGCGCACAAAATAGAGGTTGCTCCCCAGATTATGGCCGGCCTTGTCTGAAAAACACCCAAACGCGGAAAGGCTCTAAACATGAACAACAGACTGCTGGCGACCCAGCACCAAAACGTGCAAGCGGCAATCACAGACCATAGTTCCGTTGACATGCGTCTTAGTTCCTGCGTCCAAACAGACTGCCCAGCTTCAGCTTCCAGACCATCAGCACCGCTTCTCTCACAATCCTTTTTGACATCTTTGATTGACCTGAACGGCGATCAATAAAGATAATCGGCACTTCACAGATTCTGGCGCCAAGCTCAGCCGATCTGAAATGCATTTCAATCTGGAATGAGTAGCCGTCAGAACGTACCCGGTCAAGATCTATAGCTTCAATCAGGCTGCGACGAAAACATTTAAAGCCACTGGTGCAGTCCATAATGGTCAGGCCGGTAATTAAACGGGTGTACCAGTTGGCGCCGTAACTGAGCATAAGCCGTCGTAATGGCCAGTTGACTACACTGATGCCGTTTAAGTAGCGTGATCCGATAACCAGATCATGGGCCTTGATCTGTTCAAGAAAGAGCGGCAAAACAGAGGGATCATGGGAAAAGTCTGCATCCATCTCTATCAGCAGGTCAGCGCCAAGTTCCATAGCACGACGAAAACCGTCACGATATGCAGACCCAAGTCCCAATTTGACTGGGCGGTGCAGCACATGTATCCTCTCATTTGATCGGGAGAGTTCATCTGCAAGCTGACCGGTACCGTCAGGTGAGTTGTCATCAACCACCAAGACCTGTAATGACGCGTCCTGCGCTAGTACCTGTTCAATCAGGCGCTGCAGATTATCCTGTTCGTTGTAGGTCGGTATGACAACAAAGGCCTTGAGCATATCGGAATATGTACCTCGTTTGTTCACAAAAAGAAAGAGGGTGCCTGGAGAGCACCCTCTTTTATACGAATGGCGGGGTTGACGGGGCTCGAACCCGCGACCTCCGGCGTGACAGGCCGGCACTCTAACCAACTGAGCTACAACCCCAAATTGTTTATCAGCGGTATCACTGATTGCTGAGAAAAAAAGGAAAAGTTACCTTTTCCTTTTGATTGTTATGGTGGGTGAAGAGGGGATCGAACCCCCGACATCCAGCTTGTAAGGCTGGCGCTCTCCCAGCTGAGCTATTCACCCAAAAAACTTCTTTTAAAATGGCGGGGTTGACGGGGCTCGAACCCGCGACCTCCGGCGTGACAGGCCGGCACTCTAACCAACTGAGCTACAACCCCAAACTGTATCTGCTTAACGTGTAACCGGAACTACTTACTTACCGTTTACGGCTTCCTTCAGAGTCTTGCCAGGCTTGAACTTGGGTACAGTCGCGGCAGCGATATTGATCTTCTTGCCGGTCTGTGGGTTCTGGCCTTTGCGAGCAGCGCGCTTGCTGGTACTGAAGGTACCAAAGCCAACCAGGCTGAGCTTGTCGCCTTGCTTGAGGCAGCCAGTCACAGCGGAGACAAATGCAGCAACAGCCTTCTCAGCCTCAACCTTCTTCAGACCAGCTTTTTCAGCAACGGCGGTAATCAGTTCAGCTTTCGTCACGTTACACCTCCATAAGAGATTGGTTAGGGAAGAATCAAAGAGAAGAAGTTTTTATCAATGCTGTTCAAAACTGTCAAGCACTTTTTTCAGCATTTATGCGACCGCAGAGCCTGCTGACGGTTCGTACACCAGTAAAGGCCGCTCTTTGTGATAGATCACATCTTCGCTGATTACCACTTCACGAACCGTATTCTGCGAGGGAATCTCATACATTACATCCAGCATGGCCCCTTCGAGAATTGCCCGCAAACCACGAGCACCAGTGTTGCGCTTGAGGGCTTCCTTGGCAATGCTGACCAGTGCTCCATCGGTGAAACGCAACCGTACCCCTTCCATGTCAAACAGTTTCTGATACTGTTTGGTGAGGGCGTTTTTGGGCTCGGTCAGAATTTGAACCAAGGCATCTTCATCAAGTTCTGTCAGGCTGGCAAGCATCGGTAGTCTGCCAATGAATTCAGGTATGTAGCCGTATTTTAGTAAGTCTTCCGGCGTTACTTGCAACAGCAGTTCGCCAGCCTTCTTTTCCAGCTTCTTTTTGACATCGGCCCCGAAGCCCAATGTCTTCTTGCCGATGCGCTGCTGGATGACGCCATCAAGACCGGCAAAGGCACCACCGCAGATAAAGAGTATATTGCTGGTATCAACCTTGAGAAATTCCTGCTGAGGATGCTTGCGGCCGCCCTTGGGAGGAATGCTGGCCACAGTGCCCTCAATGATCTTCAGCAAGGCCTGCTGTACACCTTCACCGGACACATCTCGGGTCAATGAAGGGGATTCAGCCTTGCGGGCGATCTTGTCGATCTCATCGATATAGACAATTCCTTTTTGCGCCCGCTCGACATCGTAGTCAGCTGCCTGCAGCAGACTCAGAATGATGTTCTCAACATCTTCACCAACATAGCCTGCTTCAGTCAGGTTGGTGGCATCGGCAATGGCAAAAGGCACTTTCAGCATCCGGGCCAGGGTCTGTGCCAGCAGGGTCTTGCCCGATCCGGTTGGTCCAAGGATCAGGATGTTGCTCTTCTGCATCTCTACATCGCCCGGTTTGGCTGGACGTTCGATCCGCTTGTAATGGTTGTAGACCGCTACGGAAAGAACCTTTTTGGCGGTTTCCTGGCCAATGACATACTCGTCAAGAAACTCTTTAATTTCTTTAGGCTTTGGCAGCTTGGTGACATCAGGACCCAGGGCGTCTTCCATCCTGATTTCTTCGGCAATGATGTCATTGCAGAGTTCAATGCATTCATCGCAGATATAGACTGCCGGCCCGGCAATCAGTTTTTTGACCTCATCCTGGCTTTTACCGCAAAATGAGCAGGTAAGATGATGCTGTGACGTGTCTCTTCGACTCACGTTAGTCACCTCCGTCTGGACGACGGGTCATGACGGCGTCAATCAGGCCGTAATTTCTGGCCTCTTCAGCCGACATGAAGAAGTCTCGCTCCGTGTCCTGTTCCAGGCGCTCCACCGGCTGTCCGGAAAGGTCAGCCAGCAAACGATTGAGTTCCCGTTTCATGCGTAAAATCTCTTCGGCCTGAATCATGATGTCAGTGGCCTGACCGCGTGACCCGCCCGAAGGCTGGTGAATCATGATGCGGGCATGGGGTAGCGCAAAGCGTTTCCCTTTTTCTCCGGCAGTCAACAATACCGCCCCCATGGAGGCAGCCTGACCGATGCAGATGGTTGAAACCGGGGCCTTGATATAGTTCATGGTATCAAAGATAGCCATGCCTGCAGTCACCACACCACCGGGAGAGTTGATATACAGGTGGATATCCTTATCCGGGTCCTCTGCTTCGAGAAACAGTAACTGAGCGATCACCAGGTCTGCAACCTGATCATTGATTTCGCCCCCCAGAAAGACTATCCGCTCTTTCAGAAGCCGTGAATAGATGTCGTAGGCGCGCTCACCGCGTCCGCTCTGCTCAACCACCATCGGTACATACATGGACATGAATCCTTTATTCTCCGGCAACCGGAGCATTCAGCTCAGCAGCTTCAACTTCAGTGACTACCGCGTTATCCAGCAGGAAGGCGATAGCTTTATCTTCCTTGATTTCTGCCACCATTGAGTTGCGGGCATTGGCTTGTGAAGCATAGAACTCCTTGATGCGGCTGAGCATATCTTCATTACCTGAAGCGATCTGGGCATAACGGGCCTCAAGATCAGCCTCTTCAACGGCAATATTTTCCTGCTCAACCAGCGCCATCACCAGCAGACCGCCTTTGACTTTCTGGGCGGCCTCACCCCAGAAGCGCTGTCTGAAGCCGTCTTCATCAAGTCCCATCATTTCAAGGGACATGTTCTGGCCTTTCAGGCGGTTTTTGAGGTTTTCCAGCATAAAGTCGGTCTGGCGGCGTACCATGGAATCAGGCACTTCAAGCGGATTTTTTTCGATCAAGGCATCAATGATCCGGGTTTTGAGGTCAGTCTTGATCCGCTCAAGTTCCTGTTGTTCACGCATCTCGGCCAGCTTGGTCCGCATATCGGCGATAGTCTCGAAATCACCGAACTGCTGGGCAAACTCGTCATTCAGTTCAGGCAGTTCCTTCTTCTTGATTTCTTTCAGTGTTACCGTAAAGACTCCCGGTTTGCCGGCAAGTTCCTTGTTTGGGTTGTCGTCAGGCATCGTAACCGTAATGTCTTTGGTCTCGCCCAGCGCCATGCCGATCAGGCCTTCCTCCAACCCAGGCAGCAGACGCCCGTTGCCAACCTCTACCGAGGCATCCTTGCCGCTGGTCTCTTCCTCGGGATATCCGGGAACGGCAAAGGAAAAATCAACCGTCAGAACCATCCCTTTTTCAACGGTTCCTTCTTCGACCGGAGCCAACTGGGCCATGTTCTCGCGCATCCGCTCGATTTCGCCCTCAACCGCCTTTTCGTCAGCAACGTAGCGCTCTTTCTTGACCTGCAGACCTTTGTACTCGCCTAGCAGAATCTGCGGCATAATCTCGATCAAGGCAGAATATTTGAAGGGAGTCCCCTCCTCTACCAAGGCAATATCATCGATCATCGGAGCATCAACCGGTTCGATCTTGTGCTCATCCAGTGCCGGGAAAAGGGTCTGTTCATACAGACGGCGCATGACCTCATCCTGCATGGCATTGCGATAAAACTTTTTGACCATCTGCATCGGTGCCTTGCCCTTGCGGAAACCGGCAAGAGTGGCCTTTTTCTGAATACCGGCAAATGATTTTTCAATCTCGGTATTTACCCGCTCAGCCGGGACTTCGACACTTATTCTGCGCTTAACTGAACTGATCTCTTCTATCTTAACCTGCATCACTGTTCCTCGCTTGCGTGGGATGAAATATTAAATGGTGCGAGAGAGGAGACTTGAACTCCTATACCTTGCGGTGCCAGATCCTAAGTCTGGTGCGTCTGCCAATTCCGCCACTCTCGCAGTATTTGGAATTGGTTAAATTAGGTCAATTACCTTGTTTCGTCAAGGTAATTTCTAAAACAATTCCATTTGAGCCTCTGATTCTACTGGGGCTCTGCGGCGTTGCCTGCCTGCTTCCGGTTTGTCCACCAACTCTGCGGGCAACTCAGTAATAAAGCGTGAAAGCTCGCGCAAGCCCTGCCCCATCCAGCCTCTATAACCTGATGCGGTCAGGATGACACGTTGCTTTGCCCGTGTCAGACCGACGTAAAAGAGCCGGCGCTCTTCCTCCACATTAGGGGTCCCCATCAAGGTGCAAGGAAAGATCCCCTCTTCAAGTCCGGTCATGAAGATGACCGGGAATTCAAGCCCTTTTGAACTGTGGCAGGACATCAGTGCAACCGCTTCGGCCCGCGGGTCATAAACCGTTGCTGAGGCATACTGCTTGAGGTGGTGACTGAAGGCGGAGAGATCCGTCCCGAACCCTTCTGCCATCTGCAGGAGTCGGTCCGTAACATCATCAGGTTCCAGGCCAAAGACGGGCAAGGAGATCCGCAGGGCAGCTGCGACGCCCTGGTCAGCTGCTGATTTCTGCAACCTGTCAAGGGTGGTTGCCAGCAGTTTGAGGGCCTTGCCCGTTGCCGGGGTATGATCATGTTCAGCCGCCAGGTCAAAAAAATCCCCCCTCAGCGGCAGTTCAGACTCAAGCCGATCAAGGGTGGTTGTTCCCACCCCCTTCAGGGCCCCAAAAAGACTCAGCCAGAGGGCGATTTCATCGCTGCCGCTTGCTGCCTGCAACAGCTGATACAGGGGGCGAAGCTTGGACTCCATGTAAAAGGGAGTTGCTCCTACCAGTTGATACGGTATACCACGACGAGTGAGCGCCTCAGCTAGTTCTTCGGCCTGACGCCCCAGGCGGAACAGGATGGCAAAATCAGCAAAGCTCAGGTTGTCAGGCAATGGTGTGTTGCCACTTCGGCCAGTACTGCGGGAAAAGCTGTCAACACCGCCGATCAGCTCCTCGATTCGTCTGACAATCAGTTCTGCTTCAGCACCCGGGGAGAGTGCCCGATGGAATTCTATTGCCCCCTCCGGGCAATTGTCGGCAGCTGAAAGCGGCAAGCCGCTGCAGATCAGGTTACGGCAGATCAGGCTGCCGGCAGCCTGTACAATCCTTCTGGGCAGACGATAGGTGGTCTTGAGCGGCAACAAAACCGTGTCCGGCACCTCGGCAAAACGGAAGAAGTAGCGCAGATCTCCCCCTCTGAAACCATAAATGGCCTGATCCGGGTCGCCAATGGCAAAGACCGTAGCCTGCTCTGCCAGTAGTTGTACCAGATCGTATTGGGAGCGGTTCAGGTCCTGGAATTCATCCACAAACAGGTGCTGTACAGCCTGTTGCACCCGCTGTTTAAATGATTCGTCGGCATTCATGAGCTGGACACAGACCGGAATAATGGCATCCAGATCAAGGGCGTTCAGGCGCACCAGTTCATCCACATAGAGCTTGGTCTCTTCTGTCAGGGCCACCTGAATGCCGGAACAATGGGCTGAGATGGCATTGGATATCCTGCTGCGTTCAGCCACTCCCCGTTCGGCATAAAGCCGCTTCAGCAACCGCTGGCGACTTTCCGGCCCAACCACGGTCAGGCCAGGATTGTCCTGGCGTAACTGTTCCAGGCAGAAGCGGTGAAAGGTGCCGATAAAAAGGTCCTCTGCCGTTGCCCCGCAACTCTTTGCAAGTCGTTCCCGCATCTCTTCAGCAGTGCGGGTTGTAAACGTGATTGCAACAATACGACTGGGATCTGCGCCTTGATCAAGCAAACGCTGCAGGCGTGACACCAGGGTAAAGGTCTTGCCGGTGCCGGGCCCGGCAGCCACCAGCACGCGCCGTCCATCGTTCTGAATGGATGCCTGCTGCTCAGGGTTCGGACCGGTTGCCTTGGCTGGAACCCGCTGATTGTCAGTTGCGGGTGGAGACGCGAGTTGTTTTGGCAACGGGTCTGGCAGCGTTTTTTTGCGACTTCTGGGAACACGTTGTTCACCGAACAGCCCCCCCTGCCCTGCCAATTGAGCCAGCTCGCCTTGTTCAAAGACCCGGATGACACCAAATTCGCCGTCATAGCCAGGGTGACGGATTACGGTGCCTTCACGCATCCGCTTGACCGCTTCAGCCAGAAGTGGCTCAAAACTCCTGATCTGTTCAAGCTCTGCATGTAACAACAGATTAAATTCAGACCCGAATTGAGCCAGCGCCCGGCCATACTGATGGATGACCTGTTTGGAGGACGGCCCGACCTGGAGCAGCTCTCCCAGCAGTTCCGGCAGCGGAATCAAGGAATAAAACACGGGTGCATCATCGCGATACTGTGGCTCTGCACGATCCGCCAGTTCCAGCACCCGATGATGTACCCCCACGGTAACCGGTTTACCACAGGCCGGGCAGAGGTTATGCAAACGGCGGGTTTCATGGGGATCAAGGCAGACCTTACAGTCCCGGTGACCATCAAAGTGGTATTTACCCTCTTCAGGAAAGAATTCAACCGTTCCACAAAAGCTGTCACGTTGGTTCTTCTTCAAGGCATCGCGCAGGGAGAAAAAATCAAGGCCGGTGTTGAACAGATTGGCTTCGCGTCCCAGCTTTGAGGGAGAATGGCAGTCTGAATTAGAGATCAGGGCACAGTGATCCAGCCCTGAGATCAGGCGGTTCATGTCAGGATCAGAAGAAAGCCCGGTCTCCAGGGCGAAGATATGGCTGCTCAGGTCGCCAAAACACTCTTCAATGCTGTCAAAACCTGATTTGGAACCAAACAGGGAAAACCAGGGGGTCCAGATATGGGCTGGCACCAGAAAGGCATCTGGTGAACATTCCAGCATGATCTCCAGCAGGTCGCGGCTGTCCAGCCCCAGGATCGGCCGGCCATCCGATGCGATATTGCCAATCCCGGCCAGTTTGGCGTTCAGGCACTCAACCGAGGCAAAATCAGGTAGATAGAGCAGGTTATGGATCTTGCGGGTTGCCCCGCCCCGTTTGTAGATGGAGCTGATCTCGGCAGACAGCAGAAAGCGGATCGGGCTGTCAGATTGCATCACCCCTGGCAGGATATCAGGAATGCTTTTTTTATCTTTCAGGCGGTAGAAACCTGGTTCAGCAGGTTCCAGCTGCTCTTTCAGCAGCTTGAACCAACCGGGATGGGTACAGTCACCGGTGCCGATCACCTGAATCCCTTTCAGGCGAGCCCATGCCGCCAGTCCGGCCGGACTGCTGTCCGGGCTGGTAGCCCGTGAAAAGGGGGAATGGATATGCAGGTCAGCAATATAGTTCATGGTTGTCGTGCCAGCAGAGAAATGATCGGCCAGTCAGCCTCAGCCCAGTCCAGCGTTGCCAACTCATGGGGGGCAAGCCAGCAGGCAGCGCTGTGTTCATGCAGGATCATCTGTCCCTGCAGGCTGTCACAGAGAAAGGGATGGAGGGTCACCGTAAACGTGGGATAACGGTGGGTAAGCGGTTCCAGCCCCGCCCCTATCCTGACCACAATTCCCAGTTCTTCCTGTAGCTCACGCAGCAGACACTGTTCTGCAGACTCCCCGGTTTCCAGCTTGCCGCCGGGAAACTCCCACTTAAGTGGCAAGGACATGCTCGCAGAGCGTTGGGTGGCCAGTATCAGGCCATCATTTTTGATGATGGCACAGGCAACATGTATATGTGGAATCAGGTCAGGCATGGCACTACCTGTATCATACTGTATCAAGAGCGACAATCAGGGAAAGACAAAAGCCCGGCAACAAAGGTCGCCGGGCTTTTGTGAAGCTGCAAATGCAGACTATTTCAGGCGGCTTGCATAGAGTGGAAATCTTTTCATCAGCTCATTCACCCGTTTCTGGATAGCGGCCAGGGCCTCATCATTACCGATATTGGCTACGGCATCGGCAATAAATCCGGCGACCTGCTCCATCTCGGTCTCTTTCAGGCCATGCGAGGTGCAGGCCGGAGTACCGATCCGGATACCGGAGGTGACAAAAGGCGAACGGGTCTCAAACGGCACAGTGTTCTTGTTCACCGTGATGCCGGCCTTGTCCAGGGCCTCTTCAGCAGCCTTGCCGGTAATTTCGGTACCGGTGAAGTTAAGCAGCATCAGGTGGTTGTCAGTACCGCCGGAGGTCAGTTTGAACCCTTTTGCGATCAGGCATTCTGCCAGCTTGGCAGCGTTTTTGACAATCTGTTGCTGATAGGTCTTGAATTCAGGTTGCAGTGCCTCTTTAAAGGCCACTGCCTTGGCTGCAATCACATGCATCAACGGTCCACCCTGAATACCGGGGAAGATTTGCGAGTTAATGGTCTTGGCATATTCCTCACGGCAGAGAATCATGCCACCGCGGGGGCCACGCAGGGTCTTGTGGGTAGTGGTGGTAACAAACTCAGCATAGGGAACCGGGTTGGGGTGCACGCCGGCAGCCACCAGGCCGGCAATGTGAGCCATATCAACCATCACCTTGGCACCAACCTTGTCAGCAATGGCGCGGAAGGCCGGGAAGTCAATGATGCGGGGATAAGCACTGGCACCAACGACAATCATCTTGGGCTTGTGCTCAAGTGCCAGACGCTCAACCTCGTTGTAATCAATGGTTTCTGTGTCGGGAGAAACACCGTAGGGCACCACATTATAAAAGCGTCCCGAGAAGTTGACCGGGCTGCCGTGGGTCAGGTGGCCGCCATGGGAAAGGTTCATTCCCAGAATGGTATCACCCGGTTGACAAACCGCATTGTAGACTGCCATGTTGGCCTGGGAACCGGCGTGGGGCTGCACATTGGCATGCTCTGCGCCGAACAGCTCTTTGGCCCGCTCAATAGCCAGATTTTCAACCACATCCACATGGTGGCATCCGCCATAGTAGCGCTTGCCCGGATATCCCTCGGCGTACTTGTTGGTCATGACACTGCCCTGAGCCTCAAGCACGGCTTCGGACACAAAATTTTCAGAGGCGATCAGCTCCAGATTGTACTCCTGGCGCTCGGTCTCATGCTGAATTGCTTCAGCAACTGCTGGATCAAACTGGGAGAGAATTGACATCGTTCATGCTCCTTGAAAGGTTGTATACGGTTAGCACAAAAAAGCAAGCGGGACTTTTGCAAGTCCCGCTTGATAGTATAGCTGCTAAGAGACTCTACTGACAGCTCTTTTTTTCAATGGTGGTGATCTTGTCCAGACGGCGCTGGTGACGGTCTCCTTCATAAACAGCATCAAGCCAGGCTGCTACGCAGGCCTCGGCTGTTTCAAGCGACAGGATACGGCCCCCCAGGGCAAGGATGTTGGCATTGTTATGTTGTTTGGCCAACTCAGCCATCTGGGGTGTAGTTACCAGGGCTGCCCTGATGCCGGGAAGCTTGTTGGCAGCAATGGAAATGCCGATGCCGGTACCGCAGATCACAATTCCTGCGTCTGCCTCACCATGTACCACCAGCAGGGCCACTGCTTCAGCAAATTCAGGGTAATCAACCGAATCGGTTGAATAGGTGCCAGCGTCTGCCACCTCAATGTCCCTGCCCTGCAGAAAAGGGATCAGGGCCTGTTTTAATTCAAATCCACCGTGGTCTGAACCGATAGCAATCTTCATTGCTACACCCGCTTGAACAGCAGGGTGGCGTTGGTGCCGCCAAAGCCCAGCGAGTTGCTCATGACATAATCCACCTTGGCTTCACGGGCCTTGTTGGGCACGTAGTCAAGATCACAGGCCGGATCAGGCTCTTCGTAGTTAATGGTGGGTGGAATAATATTCTTGTCCAGCACCATACAACTGATTACCGCCTCAAGACCACCGGCAGCACCCAGCAGGTGACCGGTCATGGACTTGGTGGAAGAAACCATCAGTTTGTAGGCATGATCACCAAAGACCGATTTAATGGCCAGAGATTCATTCAGGTCATTAAAGGGGGTAGAGGTGCCGTGTGCATTGATATAGCCAACCTGCTCAGGATTTACGCCTGCATTCCTGAGGGCCATCTTCATGCAGCGGGCAGCGCCTTCTCCGCCATCAGCAGGCGCGGTCATATGGTAGGCATCACCGGTCAGGCCATAACCAACAACCTCGGCATAGATCTTTGCCCCACGTTTTTTGGCTGCTTCATACTCTTCAAGCACCACAATACCAGCCCCTTCGCCAAGGATAAAGCCGTTACGGCCCTTATCAAAGGGACGGGAAGCACGTTGCGGTTCGTCATTGCGATCAGAGAGCGCCTTCATCACCGCAAAGCCGCCGATTCCCAGCGGTGTAACCGTAGACTCGGTTCCGCCGGCAATCATGGCATCCGCATCGCCACGGGCAATCATGTGGTAGGCATCACCAATCGAGTGGGTACCGGTAGCGCAGGCAGACACAGAAGAGAGGTTCGGGCCTTTGGCGCCATACTTGATTGAAATATGGCCGGGAGCCAGGTTGATAATCAGCATCGGGATGAAGAAGGGCGAAATCTTCTTGTAGCCCCCTTCAAGCAGTGCCGTATGATACTTTTCGATGGTGGGCAGTCCACCCAGACCGGCACCGACCAAGACACCGACCTGCTCGGCATTTTCTTCAGTAATCTGCAGACCGGAGTCCTCCATGGCAAAGTGGGCTGCAGCCATGGCATACTGAATAAAGAGATCCATCTTCTTGATCTCTTTTTTATCAATAAACTGCTCGGCGTCAAAATCCTTGACCTCTCCGGCTATTTTGACCGGAAGGGAACTGGCATCAAATCGGGTGATATAGTCAATGCCGGAGCGGCCGTTAATCAGGCCATCCCAGTTTTTCTGATTGCCGGTCCCCAAGGGGGAAACGGCACCCACACCGGTAACGACGACTCTTCTCATCTGTAAACTCCCATTCATAGTGGGTCTGGTAAAAAAGGAAAAGAGGGGACCAGTCCCCCCTTTTCAATCCTGCCGGTCTTCGATCAGATCCTAGGTGTGCTCAGTGATGTAATCAATGGCATCCTGAACGGTCTGGATCTTCTCAGCATCCTCATCGGGGATCTCAATATCGAATTCCTCTTCAAGAGCCATAACCAGCTCAACGGTGTCAAGGGAGTCTGCACCCAGATCATCCATGAAGGATGCCTCGGAAACAGCCTGTGCCTCGTCAACTCCCAGCTGCTCGGCGATAATTTCTTTTACTCTTTTAGCTACATCAGACATCTTACACCTCCGTGTGATATAAACCGTTGCTGGTTTTGTTTTTGAAAACGTCTCTGCTTCTTAGCAAACAGAAACGACAAATGTCAAAGCAAATTTTCAGGAGATTGGAACAATATCCAACTGCCTGAAATCATGCTACATATACATGCCGCCATTCACCGAAAGGACATGGCCGGTAATGTAGGCAGAGGCCTCAGAGGCCAAAAAGACAACAGCGTTGGCAATATCATCAGCCGAGCCGAGTCGCTCCAGAGGGATCTGGGCAGCAAGTTCTTCACGCACTTTTTCCGGCAGTGCGTCGGTCATGGCAGTGGCAATAAAACCGGGGGCAACCGCGTTAACGGTTACATTCCGCTTGGCCATCTCACGGGCATTGGACTTGGTCAGGCCGATCAGGCCTGCCTTGCTGGCACAGTAGTTCGCCTGGCCGGCATTCCCCATCTGACCAACGACTGACGCGATATTGATGATCCGGCCATAGCGCTGCTTGCTCATGACCTTGAAGGCGGTACGGGTGCAGACAAAGGCACCTTTCAGGTTGACACTCAGGACCGCATCCCAATCTTCGTCCTTCATCCGCATGATCAGGCCGTCACGGGTGATTCCGGCATTATTGACCAGAATATCAACCCGGCCAAATGCCTCGACAGCCGCATCAATCATCCGCTCTACGTCTGCAGCCACCGTAACGTTGCCAACAACGGCCAGGGCCTTGGCACCGCTTGCCTGTAACTCTGCAACGGTTGCATCGGTAGCAGCCTGATCCATATCCATGGCCACAATAGTGGCACCCTGTGCTGCCAGTGCAAAGGCGATACTCTTGCCGATCCCCCGTGATGCACCGGTAATGACAGCTACTTTTCCTTTTGGCATATTCTGTCTCCTCTCAAAAATATCAGGATTGCTTATCTGCAAAGGTTGCCTTCAACTCTGCTTCGGTCACAACCTTACCATCCACCAGAGCCTTGGCATTAAAAAACCAGATACCACGCTTGCAACCGGTGGCCTCGATCTCAAAACGAAGCTGGTCACCCGGCATAACCGGCTTACGGAAGCGGGCATTATCAATACCGGTAAAATAGGTCACCTTGTCCCGTACGCTCTCATCTGATTGATAGGCCAGAATTCCGGCCACCTGGGCCATTGCCTCGATAATCAGAACCCCTGGCATAACCGGGTGGCCCGGGAAGTGACCGGGGAAAAACGGCTCGTTGATGGTAACATTCTTAAGGCCGACAATCCGCTTGCCAACCTCGATTTCAAGAATGCGGTCAACCATCAAAAAGGGATGACGGTGGGGCAATATTTTCATAATCTGATTAATATCAAGCATGGGTACCACCCTCCTTTAAAACAGGAATCAAGCTGCAGCCTTTACACCGGCCGTGTCTTCAATATTAACCAGAGCCATCTCCTTGTTGATCCGCTTGACCAGCCCGGTCAAAACCTTGCCCGGTCCAATTTCTACAAAGCGGCTTACCCCCTGATTAATCATGGTATGTACAGACTGTTCCCAGCGTACCGGCGCGCAGACCTGGGCCACCAGCAGTTCACGCACCCGGCCGGCGTCCTGATTGGCTGTTGCTTCCACGTTGGTGACTACCGGGAGCGTGAGCGGATGGATCGTTACACAATCCAGCACCTCTTTCAGGCGGTCGGCGGCAGGTTGCATCAGTGCGCAATGGAACGGGGCGCTGACCGGCAGCAGCATGGCCTTGCGGAACCCTTTGGCCTTTGCCAGCTCAATGGTTCTGTTTACTGCAGTTGCATGCCCGGCAATCACGATCTGTCCGGGGGAGTTGAAGTTTGCCGGAGCAACCACCTCTCCCTGAGCAGCCTCAGCGCAGATGGCAGCAAGTTCGTCAGCTTCAATCGAAAGCATGGCTGCCATGGCACCAACCCCAACCGGCACAGCCTCTTGCATAAACGTACCGCGGGAACGCACGGTGCGTACAGCATCCGCCAGTGACAGGGCACCACCACAGACCAGGGCCGAGTATTCACCCAGTGAGTGACCGGCGACACAATCGGCTTGTAGACCGGTTTCCTGCTGAACCACCCGCAAGGCGGCAATACTTGCCGTAAGGATAGCCGGCTGGGTATTAAAGGTAAGCTTCAGGTCTTCTTCCGGGCCGTTAAAGCAGAGATCGGTGAGCTTGAATCCAAGCGCCTCATCAGCCTCTTCAAAGGTGTGCCGTGCAATGGAAAAATTTTCTGCCAGATCCTTGCCCATACCGGCATACTGGGAGCCTTGTCCCGGAAACAAAAAAGATGTTTTGCTCATACGATCAGTCCTTTACTGAAACATTATGGTGTTACCACTTTAACAAAACCGAGCCATAGGTAAAGCCACCACCAAAGGCATCCAGTAACACCAGGTCGCCGGATTTCAGGCGGCCTTCGCGGTTGGCCTCATCCAGAGCCAAGGGGATGGAGGCAGAAGAGGTGTTGCCGTATTTATGCAGATTGACAAAGATCCGTTCTTCAGGAATGCCGACCCGCTTGCCTGTGGCCTCAATAATGCGGCGATTGGCTTGATGGGGAATCAGGAGTGACACCTCATCGGCAGTGACCGAGTTGTGTTCAAGTGCGGCAACGGCAGCATCACCCATGGCACGCACCGCATGCTTGAAAACCTCATTACCTTCCATTCTCAGGTAATACAGTTTGTCACTATAGGTGGTTGGCCCGGTGGCAGGATTTCTGCCGCCGCAACCTGGCTGGTACAGCAACCCCCAGTGGGTGCCATTGGTGAAGATATGGCTGGAGAGAATGCCCTGCTCGCCGTTATCGGCTTCAACAATAACAGCACCTGCCCCGTCACCAAACAGGATACAGGTGTTACGGTCTGTGAAGTCCACAATACGGGTTAACACCTCGGCTCCCATCACCAACACCTTGCGGGCCATGCCGCTCTTGATGTAGGCCTCTGCGATATTCAGACCGTAAATAAAACCAGAACAGGCAGCTGACAGATCAAATGCCGCAGCATGGTGGGCACCGAGCTCTTGCTGAACAATACAGGCGGTGGCAGGAAACGGGAAATCAGGTGTGACAGTACCCAGGATAATCAGGTCAAGTTCTTCAGGCGTGATGCCGGCCATTGCAAGGGCCCGGCGTGCCGCCAGTGTGGCAAAAGTGGAAGTATATTCATTCTCGGCAGCAATACGACGTTGTTTAATGCCGGTCCTGGTGGTGATCCATTCATCGTTGGTATCGACCAGTTTTTCAAGATCGTGATTGGTGAGAACCTTATCGGGAACAGCAGAACCGGTTCCCGTGATGCGGGCGCGCAGCATGTGACCCCCAACCGGAACTGAGGAACACCTGGTTCCGGCAATCAAATAACAGATGGAAGGAAATCTTCGGTCAGGACACTGGTGGTACTGATTGACCGGTGCGTGGAAACAGTGCCCCGTAATTCTCAGAGAGTTTCTCGGCAATACGTTGCGTTACACCGCTGGTTGCATAATCGTGGGCAAAGCGGATGGCGTTCTTGATCGCCTTGGCATTGGAGCCGCCATGGCAGATCATGCCGACACCGTTAATACCGATCAAAGGTGCGCCACCGTACTCGGCGTAATCAACGGTCTTTTTAAAGCGCTTAAAGGCACCACGCATGAATAGATAGCCCATTTTGGCGATCATGTCTCCCATGATCTCGCGCTTGAGCATGGTGCCGGTAGCCTCAGCCAGACCTTCAGAAAGTTTGAGCACAACATTTCCTACAAAGCCATCACAAACCACCACCTCAACCGTACCTTTGAAGATATCGCGACCTTCTACATAACCGGCGTAGTTGAGTGATGTTTGACGGAGAATGGCATTGGTTTCGCGGGTCAGCTCATTGCCTTTGGAATCTTCCTCGCCATTGGAAAGCAGTCCAATGCGAGGGTTGGGGATACCCAGGGCATGCTTGGCATAGACCTGCCCCATAATGGCAAACTGCACCAGATGGGAGGCCTTGCAATCAACATTTCCCCCCACATCCAGCACCAGGGTTTTGCCTTCAAGGGTTGGGAAGACCTGGGCTATGGCAGGCCGTTCAATACCGCTGATCCGTTTCAGGACAAACATGCCGGCAGCCATGGTGGCACCGGAGTTGCCGGCACTAACCGCAGCACAGGCCTGTCCATCCTTTACCAGTTCAAAGGCAAGCCGAACCGACGAGTTACGCTTCTTGCGTACCGCATCAGAGGCAGAGTCATGCATCCCCACCACCTCGCTGGCATGGTGAATGGTGATGTCCAATCCTGATGCAGCATGATGGTCAAGTTCCTGACGAAGACGATCCTCATCCCCGACCAGGATAATGGGAATACCGTATTGACGGGACGCGGCAACAGCACCCTCAACCTCAATGGCCGGGGCGTTGTCACCTCCCATGGCATCAACAGCAACTCTCATGGTATGCAAAACAGACCCTATCAGGCCTGTTTTGCAGCCCCGGCTACTTCCTTACCCTTGTAGGTTCCGCAGGAAGGACAGGCGCGGTGCGGCATTTTAGGGGATTTGCATTGTGGGCAGACCGACAGGCTGGGGGCGGTCAGGAAATCGTGGGCCCGACGCATATTCTTGCGTGATTTGGATGTTTTCTTCTTGGGTACTGCCATGGCTGATACTCCTTTGTTGGTAGCCTTGAGGCCACTGTTTATGGGCGGACTTTGAAGTCCTTTAAAACAGCAAATTTTGATTGTTTCTGTTCACGGACACAGCTACAGGTACTGCTGTTCAGATCAATGCCGCAGACGGGACATAACCCCTTGCAACTTTCCGAACAGAGCGGCTTCAGCGGAATCTCCAGGGCAACCTGTTCCGCGATTTCAGGCGTCAGGTCAATCTCATCACCGCTGAAACTGCTTGAGATCAGATCCCGCTCTTCCAGTTCGACCTCATCTTCTTCTTCGTGATTTACAGCAGCGCCTTCACGGAAGAAGATGGTGAAACGTGAAAAAACTGTACGATCAAAGCTGCAGAGGCAACGGGAACAATCCAGCTGCACCGGCACAGAGACCGTGCCTTCAACCCGATAATGATCCAGTTCACGTTCGGCTGTTAATGCAACCTGCACCGAGCCGGTAAAACGGCACTCACCGGCAGCCATCATTGCGGCAAGGACCGGAAATGACTCTGCCGGTTCATTGAAGGAAAACTCCCGAACGGCTTCCTTGATATGTTCGGTTCTGACCTTCATGCACGTACCTCTGGCTGATGGAGGGTTAAGAAATGAGGTAATATAGTGAAAGCTGATAGTTTGTCAAGAATAAAGAGCTTTTCTACTGTGGTACGAACGCCCCGCGATCAGTAATCCGTTTGAGCGTCGCCACAATCAGCTTGGCAGCCTGCTCCAGATCTCCCAGGGACACCACCTCTACCGGTGTATGCATATAGCGCAGCGGCAGTTTTACCAGGGCCGTGGCTACACCGCCCCGGGAAATCTGCATCACGTTGGCATCGGTGCCGGTGGCACGCGGGTTGGCGGTCAGCTGTACCGCAATCTTATCCTTCTGGGCTGTGGCGTATAACAGCTCGAACAGGGCATGGTTGATATTGGCGCCACGGGTCAGGATCGGACCTTTGCCCAGGGCGACCTCACCATTGTGTTTACGCTCCACATCGGGCTGATCAGTGGCAAAATCCACTTCAACACAGATGCCGATATCCGGGTTGACAGTATAACAGCTGGTAGTGCCGCCCCGCAGACCGATCTCCTCCTGAACGGACGAAACGCCATACAGATCAACCGGCAGCTTTTTCTTTTCTGCGGCCACCAGGCGCAGCACCTCTGCCACCACAAAGGAACCGGCCTTGTCATCAAAGCCCCGGGATGCAATCCGATCGCCTTGCAGTCGGGTAAAACCGCTCTCAAAGGTGATACAATCCCCTACCCGCACCAGTTTTTGGGCCTCTTTCTTGTCCTTTGCCCCGATATCAATGTACTGAGCCTCCAGCTTGACCACGGTTTCGCGATCTTTGGTATCCATCAGGTGGATCGGGCGCTTGCCGACAACACCGGGAAGCGGGCCGTCTGCCGTATGGATATGAACAACCTTGCCCGGTGTCAAATGGGCATCAACCCCGCCAATGGCGGCAAAGTAGAGAAAGCCCTTGTCATCAATGTATTTGACCTGCAGACCGATTTCATCGGAATGTCCCACCAGCATCACCTTGGGACGATCCTTGCCCTGACCTGCAATAAAGCCGTAGACATTACCCAGTACATCACTGCTGACCTGACAGTAGGGAGCAACGTAGTCGCGAAACAGTCGCTGGGCAGGTTGTTCATAGCCAGAGGGGCTGGGGGCGGCCAGCAGCTTTTCCAGAAAAACCAGTGATTCCTTACGCATTAAAAACTCTCCTTGTAAATATCTGTGGTTATAATAGAACCTATACTCTTCTGCTTTAAGTTTTGTAGACAGATTTGATCATGGTGCAGGCCGGGATCAGTCAGAATCCGGTCTACTGGCAGTCCTGCCTGTTGCCAACGTTGCAAGTTGCTTCGTGCATGCCCCTGCACTTCAGAAAGCCGGTCAGGGGGGCAGGCCAGCTTTAGCCCGTCAAGGGATTTGAAATGTTCTGCAAGCGTGAGAACCAGATCGTGATACAGCTGGGCCTTGACCAACTGCCCCAGGGCCGGATGCCAACACCCGGCCAGGATGGCGCCTTCTGCTGACAACCCCTCCTCAGCCTGTAAACCGATCCGGATAACCGGTATACCTGCCTGCAGGCAGAGATGCAACATCCGGGCACAGGTTTTTACCCCCTGTGCAAGATCCGGCGGTTGATAGTGGCCTGCCCTGTACTGATCAGCCAGTGCGGTGCCTGAAAGCACCACTGCCGGGTAAATCCGCACAAACTGGGCACCAGCAGCCATGACTCCCTGCACGCTGGCCAGTGCCTTTGCGCGGGTATCTCCGGGCAGACCAGGTAATAACTGTGCCCCGACCTGAAACCCGGCAGTCCTGACACGCTTGATTGCAGCCAGACTGTCTGCTGCAGTATGACCTCTGTTGCTCTGCAGCAGGACCAGATCATCAAGGGACTGCACCCCGATTTCAATCGTGGCCACCTTGTGGGCAGCAAGAAATGTCAGTTCTGCAGCTTCAAGGGCATCAGGTCTTGTTGAGATCCTGATGCCGGTTATCAACTGTTGTTCAATCAGCGGCTGGACTGCTTCAAGCACCTGTTGTTGCTGCTGTTGTGGCAACAAGGTGAAGCTGCCGCCGTAAAAAGCCACCTCAGCCGGCCTATTGGGGGAACGCTCCAGCCACCCCTGTACCGTTTCTGTTATCTGGATGGCGGACGGCACACTTTGCTCCACACCGGAGATCAGGCGCTGGTTACAGAAAAGACAGGTGTGCGGACAGCCTGCATGGGGGATAAAAAACGGGATAATCAGTGGACGCATGATGCCTGGATTAACTCCGCAAACGGGCCAGCGCTGATTCTGCCGCCGACTGCTGGGCCGCCTTTTTGCTGCGCCCCTGCCCCTGTCCCAGCGCCATGCCGTCAACCGACACCTCAATACTGAAAAGGCGATCATGATCCGGCCCCTGCTGGTCAATCAGGGTATAGACCGGAGCAGCTTGTTTCCGGGCTGCCAGCAGTTCCTGCAGCTCACTTTTGGCGTCATGCTGAGCCGGGGCATCAGCTGCTATGGTAGCAACCAGCGGTCTATAGAGCTGCCAAACCACCTTCTGTACGGCGGTAAATCCGGCATCGCAGTGGATGGCGCCGATCAGGGCCTCAAATACATCAGCCAGGATGGAGGGGTTTGTGCGCCCCCCTTCCCGTTCAGCGCCCTTTCCCATCAGGATCAGCGGGGCGATTCCGGCATCAGCGGCAAGCCTGGCCAAACGGGGTTGATCAACCAGTGAGGATCGCAAACGTGACAGGTCACCCTCTGAAAGACCGGGGAACTGCTGATAGAGCAGGTCAGCCAGTAGCAATCCCAGCACGGCATCCCCCAGAAATTCAAGCCGCTGATAGTCGGCAGCGCCTTCCTGACGGGCCTCATTCAGGTATGAGGGATGGGTCAAAGCCTGTTGCAACAGAGTCCGGTTGGTGAAACTGTGGCCTAGTATCAGATTCTGGAGAGGTGACATGCCAAGGAGTATACGGGATGCACCGGTTGGCTGCAAGTAGCTTTGATCGTTGATTTGCGTTGCCAAGTATGGGCTAGATGCCTATAATGATCCACTTTCATGGAGACCGTATGTTTATTACCTTTGAAGGCATAGAAGGCTGCGGCAAGAGCACCCAGATTGCACTGCTTGCAGCATCCCTGCAGCAGGCCGGCCAGCGGGTGCTGCTCACCCGTGAACCGGGCGGGTGCCCCATAGCTGATCAGATTCGTGGTGTTTTGCTGGATGCCGCCAACACGGCCCTGGTGCCGATGGCAGAACTGATGCTTTATGCAGCCAGCCGGTCACAGCACCTGACGGAGGTGGTCAGTCCGGCACTGGCTGAAGGTACTATTGTGCTTTGTGACCGGTTCAGTGACGCCACCCGTGCCTATCAATCCTTTGGTCGCGGTATTGATCGTCAGACCATTGAAACCCTGAATAATCTGGCCTGCGACGGTATTTCCCCGGATCTGACGGTGTTACTTGACTGCCCGGTTGAGACAGGCCTGGGACGTGCCAGACAGAGGATTGAGTCAACCAGTGGTCCACGGGAGGAGCGGTTCGAGCTGGAATCCCTGGCCTTCCACCAACGGGTGCGGGATGGCTATCTGCAGCTGGCTGCAGAAGAACCTGGCCGTTTTGTGATTGTTGATGCAGCCGGAAAGCCGGCTCAGGTTGCCTTGGCAATTTCTGATGCGGTTCTGTCCCGCCTTGCGGTATCTGCCTAGATGTCTTTTTCAGCAATCAAGGGACAGGACCGGGTACTTGATGCCTTAAAACGTTCCATCCATGCGAACCGGGTAGCCCACGCCTACCTGTTTGAAGGACCGGACGGCTGTGGACGGCGCACAACCGCCCTGGCCTTGATGCAGGCGCTTTTCTGCAAGGAGCCGCAGGACGGTGATGCCTGCGGGAACTGTCCGTCCTGCCGTAAACTGGCTTCCGGTAATCACCCGGACCTGCATCTGCTTTCGCCCCTGCCGGACAAGCGGGATATCAGCATTGAGCAGATCCGGGAGCTGCAGCAACAACTGTCTCTGCGTCCGTTCGAGGCCAAGCGCAAGGCCTGCCTGATCGAACCGGCTGAACGGATGAATGAAAAGTCAGCCAATGCGCTCTTAAAGACCCTTGAGGAGCCACCTGGTCATGCGATCATCATTTTGCTGTCAACCCAGGCGGATCTGCTGCTCTCAACCATCCGCTCCCGTTGTCAGCACCTGCGCTTCAGCCCGCTGGATGACAGCGTTGTAGCAGATTTGTTGATTCAACAGGGGATGGCCCCTGACAAGGCGCAGGAGCTGGCGCCACTGGCAGAAGGAAGCATGGAGCGGGCCAGCACGCTGGACGAAGAGTCAGATGCCGCACGCCGCCAGGAGTTGCTGGCCATGCTGTCAAAGGCATCATCCAGACAGGTTGCCACTGTTTTTGATGCTGCTGAATCTGTTGCCGGTGGACGCGAGGAAACACTGTCAACCTTTAATCTGTTGCTGTCGCTGTTACGTGACCTGTTACTGATCCGTTCCTGTGGGCAGATTGGTATAGCAAACGGTTTTCTGAGTACTGAACTTACTGCTGAGGCCTCCCGGTTTACCCCTGCCGGCATAATGGAGGCCCTTGAGTGTTGCCTTAAAACCAGGCGTGCGATTCAGGGCAATGCCAACCCCAAGCTGGCATTGGAACGCTTTCTGCTGGCCTATGATCGTTTACGAAAAGGAGTCTGATACGTGATACGTGTTGTTTCCATACAGTTCAATCCAGCCGGTAAGATGTATGATTTCAATGCCGGCGCCCTGGATCTGAAGCCGGGAGACCGGGTGGTTGTCGAAACCGAGCGTGGCATCAGTCTGGGCACCATCGTCACCGGACCGCAAGAAAAAGACGAAACCGGTTTCAGTCATCCCCTGGCCCCTGTACAACGCCTGCTGGGGCCGGAAGATGAAAAAACCCTGGCTCATCACCAACGAAGAGAAAAAGAGGCCTATGACTTCTGCCTGCGCCGGATCAAGGAACGGGGCATGGATATGAAGCTGGTCCGGGTTGAACATCTCTTTGATGGCAGCAAGGCGATCTTTTACTTTACCGCCGACGGCAGGGTCGATTTTCGAGAACTGGTCAAGGATCTGGCCCATACCTTCCATACCAGGATCGAGATGCGCCAGATCGGTGTGCGGGATGAGGCCAAGATGGTCGGCGGTCTGGGGATCTGCGGACGTGAACTGTGCTGCGCCTCGTTTCTGCGTGACTTCCAGCCGGTATCGGTCAAGATGGCCAAGGAGCAGAATCTGGCCCTGAATCCCTCCAAGATATCAGGCCAGTGCGGCAGACTACTCTGTTGCCTGGATTACGAATATGAGACCTACTGCGACCTGCGGAAAAATTTCCCCAAGTGCGGCAAGCGGGCCCGGACAGCCCAGTACAACGGCACGGTGGAAAAAATGAACCTCCTGACCGGAGAGTTGATCCTGCGCCTTGAAGACGGCAAGCAGGTCAGTGTTAAGGTCAAGGAACTGGTTGATGAGAATAGTCCATCGTCCCCCCAGCCAGAGACAACCAAGGAACAGGACACGGTGGTTCAACAGCCTCAGCGGCGGCCACGGGAACAGCAGCCGCAGCAGCGGCGGCCACGTCCTGCACCGGCAGCAGCAGTCGCTGTTTCAGCACCCGTTGACACGGCCAGTACCAGACCAGCGGTTGCTGAAGCCGGGGAAGCCGGCACGCAGCAACCCAAGAGTGATGAGAAGCAGAAACGTAAAAAGCGTAACCGCCGTCACGGACATCGTAAACCATCTGATCAGAAACCAGATAGACCAAGCCAGGAGTAATCAGCAATGAAACCATCTTTTTACGTCACCACCCCGATCTATTACGTTAATGACGTGCCCCATATCGGCCATGCCTATACCACTGTCGCGGCCGATGTACTGGCCCGTTACAAACGGATGAAGGGATTTGATGTCTTTTTTCTGACCGGCAGCGACGAGCATGGGCAGAAGGTTGAAAAGGCAGCCCAGACAAACGGCGAGACCCCGCTTGAACTTGCCGACCGGGTGGTTAAACGCTTTCAGGCCCTGTGGGAAAAGCTGGGAATCTCTCACAACGACTTTATCCGCACCACCCAGGAACGCCATAAGCAGGGTGTCACCCATATCTTTAAACAGTTGATGGAGCAAGGCGACATCTATCTGGGGGAATATGAAGACTGGTACTGCACCCCCTGCGAGACCTTCTGGACCGAAACCCAGGTGGAAGATGGCAAATGTCCTGACTGTAACCGTCCGGTTGAGAAGCTGAAGGAAGAATCCTACTTCTTCAAGATGAGCGCCTATGGTGAAAAGCTGCTGGCACATATTGAGGCCAACCCTGACTTTATCCAACCCAAAACCAGGCGCAATGAGATCATCTCTTTTGTCAAAGAAGGACTACGGGACCTGTCAGTATCCCGTACCTCGTTCTCCTGGGGTATTCCGGTGCCAGGCAATGAACGCCACGTCATCTATGTCTGGTTTGATGCCCTGACCAACTACATCAGCGCGCTCGGGTATCCGAATGCCGATGGCAACTATGGCCGTTACTGGCCCGCCGATGCCCACCTGATCGGCAAGGATATCCTGCGTTTCCATACGGTCTACTGGCCGACCTTTCTGATGGCAGCCGGCCTGCCGATTCCCAGGAAGGTCTTTGCCCACGGCTGGTGGACGGTGGAAGGCCAGAAGATGTCAAAGTCGCTGCAGAACGTTGTTGAGCCCAACATGCTGATCGACAAATACGGCGTGGATGTGGTGCGCTACTTCCTGATGCGAGAAGTACCCTTTGGCCTGGATGGTGATTTCTCACACGGGTCACTGATCAACCGGATCAACTCTGACCTGGCCAACGACCTGGGCAACCTGCTATCCCGCTCAACAGCCATGCTGGTCAAATATTTTGACGGCATCCTGCCCGCACCAGGTGCTTTTTCAGAGCTTGATAAAACCTTGAAAGCCAAGGCTGAAGGGATGATTACTGCGGTTGACAGCTGTATGGATGAACTGGCCTTCAGCAAGGCCCTGCAATCAATCTGGGATGTTATTTCAGCCGGCAACAAATACATTGACGAAACCGCTCCCTGGGGTCTTGCCAAAGATCCTGCCAAGCGCGAACAGCTGGCAACGGTCATGTATTGTCTGCTTGAAGCCCAGCGGCTGGTACACTCGCTGGTTGCCCCTTTTATGCCGGACACTGCCCGTAAGGCATTGGCCTGCCTTGGCTGGCAGCAGGAACCGGCTGGCGAAGATCTTGTCTGGGGCAAACTTGCTCCGGGGACGGTTATTGAAAAGGCCGCAGCGTTATTTCCGCGGATCGAGACAAAGGAACAGCCCTGACAAACAGTAAGGGGGAGGCCAATCCGGTCTCCCCCTTTGTTACCAATAACCTTATAAAGATTTATCTACGCGCAGGAAGAACCAAACTCCGGCGAGATCACGAATCCCTCACGCATACCAGAGTTAACAAAATCAATTACCTGACCATCAAGGAAAGAATTCAGGCTTTTTTCTGCAAGCAACTCAATGCCGTTCAAAGTCATCCTGGTATCATTTTCACCCGGCTCATCCAGAGCCAGCCCCAGACGGGGACCACCTCAACCAAAACCTTCAAACACCACCCGCAGCAGCTTGCCGGGGTTCTGGGCCAGAATCGGCTCCAGAGCTGTCTTTGCCGCATCTGTAATCTTCATGACGCCGCTCCTTTGTAAGTATTCATATATTTGAATATAACAAGTGGTCCCGACAAAAGCCAGAAAATTTTAATGGCAATTATGACAAAAAAGAGCAGCAGTAATCAGCTACGGTCTGAACCTTCATCGTGAAGGAGGAATTAGCGGCCACCTCAAACGACTGACCGCCGCCAATTCGCCTCCAGCCAGCCTCACCGGCCAATTGCAAATCCAGCTCACCGCTCAGTATCTCCATCAGCTCTGCAGCGCCGGTATTAAAGGTATATTCACCCGGCTGCATGATTCCCAGGGTCTTCTTGGAACCATCAGGAAACAGCACCGTATGGCTTGCAACAGCCCCGTTAAAATAGATGTTGGCTTCTCGAACAACAGTGACACCTGAAAACTCTGACATGCGTACGCTCCTTGGATATTTGGATATGTCTTAAAAGGGGTGTAAATCACCCTGAAACAGCTACGGCATAACACAGACGGCAGCAGCAATGTGATAAAATGCAATTATTTCAATATAGTAAAAACATGGCACACCTGATGCTAATAGATGAATAACATCATCACACAAGGAGGAGTACCATGAAACGGCTCATTTTCGCAATTACCGCATTACTGATTAGCCTGGCAACAGTGTCATTTGCAGAAGAACTTAAAATTGTCGGCCCTGTTGCCAAGATTCAGACCGAAGCAGGCAAGGCAACAGTCGTGATCAAAGACAACGCAAGCGGGAAAGATGTTGCCATCACGGTCACTGACCAGCTGACGGTGGATAAGCTAAATGACAAACGGATTACTGTCGGCGATGAGGTACGGGTCAAATACGACACCAAGGACAATGTGTCCAAGCTCTTCAGAAAGACTGCAGGCTGCTGACAGGCGCACACAGGGCCGGCCGGAAACGGACCGGCCCTTTTCTTTTTAGAGCAGCTACTGAGCTGGCGGTGTCTGTGACCCTGGACCGATCCTGAGATTGGCCGTGGCAATATAGATCTCTCGCAAAAACCAGATCAGCCCCAACACCATGGAGAGCATGGCGCAGACAAACAGGACCGCCACCGGCATCGAGGGATCAAGTTCCAGAAACGTGCCGATGAACATCAGCGCAATAACGCTGCAGACCAAGAAGGCAGTGGTCGTACAGAGATTGATGGCCTGACCGATCAGCTTGGCACGGCGTGCCAGTGTCGCAAGGTCAGCCCGGATAAGTTCCCTGTGGCCTTCTTGCGCGGCAGTTTCAAAACGGGCTTCAAGCAGGCGGGCTCGGTCAATGATCCGTCCCAGCCGGTTGGTCATGACCGAGAGCATCGCGCCGATACCGGTTAACAGAAAGACCGGAGCCACCGAGAGCTGAATGGCACGGGCGACAGTGCCCACATCAGAGACTGTCCGTAACATGGTTGCACCTCCCCTTTGTCATGCGATACCTGCCAGCTCCAGCCGTTTACCCCAGCGTTGCAACAGTTCCTGGAGTATTCGTTGTCCTTCAGATGAATGCAGCTGTTCATCCCGTTCAAGTAATTTAGCGGCAGCAGACCTAGCCTGCTCCAATATGGCACCATCCCTCAGAATACTTGCCACTCTGAAATCAGGCATACCGGATTGGCGCGTACCGAGAAAATCGCCCGGGCCACGGATTTCAAGATCGGCCTCGGCAATCCTGAAGCCATCGGTGGTGGCCTCCATCACCCTGAGCCGTTTTTCTCCATCTTCAGACAGCTTACCCGCTGTTAACAGTATACAGCTGGAACGGTGATTTCCCCGCCCTACCCTGCCCCGTAACTGATGCAGTTGAGAAAGACCAAAACGCTCGGCATGTTCGATTACCATCAGGGTGGCATTCGGCACATCGATCCCCACCTCAATCACGGTAGTGGCCACCAGGATATCCAGCTCCCGCTTTTTGAAGGAGGCCATCACCGCCTCCTTTTCCTCCGGCTTCATCCGGCCATGCAACAGCCCCAGCCTGAGTCCAGGAAAAATGTCAGCCTGTAGATGTTCAGCCATCTGAGTTGCGGCCTTCAGGTCAGACTTTTCAGACTCTTCAACCAGAGGATAGATAACGTATGCCTGACGACCCTGGCCAATCTCCTGGTGGATCATCTCGTAAACCTGTTTACGGCGTGATTCAAAGTATATCTTTGTATTAATTGGTGTTCTACCCGGTGGCAGTTCATCAATGACTGACAGAGCGAGGTCACCAAACAAGGTCATAGCCAGGGTACGGGGAATCGGGGTGGCGGTCATCACCAGAATATCAGGATTAGCACCTTTTTTTTTGAGAACGCCGCGCTGCAGAACACCAAAACGGTGCTGCTCATCCACAATCCCTAACCCCAGACGGTGGAACTCAACCTTATCCTGAATCACGGCATGGGTGCCGATCACGATGGAAGCCCGGCCATCCGCAACCTGCTGCAGCGCCTCTTTCTTGATTTTGCCCCGCATACCGGAGGTAAGCAACACGACGTTGACCCCCAGCTGTTCACACCAGTGGTGAATATTATGCCAGTGCTGCTCAGCCAGGATCTCGGTGGGGGCCATAATTGCCACCTGGTACTCGTTTTCCACTGCCACCAGGGCTGCCATTAGTGCCACCAGTGTCTTGCCACTGCCCACATCCCCCTGCACCAGACGATGCATCGGGTGGGAAGCCATCATATCGGCCTTGATCTCCGACAACACCCGCCGCTGGGCAGCAGTTAACTGGAATGGCAGCAATTTTACCAGCTCTTTGGTATAGCGATGGGTAACCTGGAAGGAGATCCCTTCTTCCAGGGTTACCCCCCGTTTCTTTAATGCCAAGCCAAGTTCCCAGAAAAAGAACTCATCAAAGGCCAAAGATCGGTGGGCCAGAGTACGACCTTCATTCAGATCAATCAGAGGCGCATCTGATGGCGGCAGGTGGACCTGGCCAAGTGCTTCCCGCAGCGGAAGATACTGATAAGTTTCCAACAAGGATTGAGGCAGAATATTTTCCAGATTGGGAAGAAAGGTATCCACCACCTGGCGCATCACCCGCCGCATCCCTTTCTGGTGCAGACCTTCCGTTAAGGGGTAAACCGGCACAATCCGCCCGAAATTGACCGGATCAGCAGCCATTACGGCATTTACATCGGCATCTTTTTCCAACCACTCTACATCGGGATGATGGACTTCAGGTTTCCATCCAAAACTGCTTACCTCACCGGTAAAGACCCCTTGACGTCCCACCTGCCAGGTCCGTTTCATCCAGACCCCGTTGGCATGAAACCACTTCAGTACAATACTAGCGCACTCATCCTGCACCACCGCCTCAAAGACCTTGCGCCCCCCCTTGGTGGTGGCACTTTCAGCAGAAATTACCGTGCCTTGAAAGACCTGCGTCAGCCCAGGCTTCAACTGACTGATGGGAATAAGTTGACGTCGGTCTTCATAACGGTGCGGCAGACAAAACAGGGCATCTTCAACCGTATGAATGCTGCGCTTGGCAAGCAGTTCAGCCAGCTTAGGGCCGACTCCTTTAATAAACTGAATACCGGTCTGAAGGTTTTTGCGGGCAATTACCTGTTGTACTGAAACTACAGGCGATGCTGCTGTAACCAGTTTACGCAGCAGTAAGCCTGTATCATTGGCTTCAATACCCACATAATCGCCCGGCTGAAGGCCGAGCTGTATCAGCTCCTCTGCAGGAATTAATAGTGAACCGGTATGATCAACCAGAAGTTTTGTCATGACAGTAGGAGGTATACCTGAAAAAGAGAGAGAAGTCAGCCAGCAGGATGTTCAAGCTGTTTTAAACAGTGTGTTACCACCTCATCAACAGTGATTTCCTGCATACAACGGGCATTGTATGGGCATGGTGGTGTAGTTCCAAAGGTGGTACAGGGCGAGCAGGGAAGATTTTTGTTGATAACAGCATGCTGATTACCCTGCGGTGCCCATTTAAGCGCCCGACCAGGTCCAAATAAAGAAACTGTTGGTACGCCCAGCCCTACTGCAAGATGCAAAACCCCAGAATCGCCGCTGACAAGCAAGGCAGAACGTGCAAGCACAGCTGCAGTCTCTGCAAGAGAGGTTTTTCCTGCCAGGTTAAGATCTGATTCGCCAGCAATGGTTTGAGCATCAGCCAGATCAACAGCTCCGCCAACCACAACTATCCCATACCCTTTTTGCGCAAGTTCTGCAGCCACAGCCCTGAACCGGCCAGCCCCCCAACGACGCTCTGGGATGGAGGCTCCTGGAAAGATAGTTATAAAAGGTTTGTCACTCAGTGTCTCAAGCAGCTTTTCAGCAGTTGCTGTTGCAGCCGCAGGAACAGTTAGGAATGGAATCGTGCTCTCAGCCTGTTCTGATAAGCCTGTGAGTGGTTCAATCAGATGTTTAAAACTAGCAACTTCATACTCATCATGGTAGTACGGCAGCGCATGGGTAAACATCCGACGCCGCTCGTTGGTTGCAAAACCGATCTTTACTGCAGCACGCACCAAGCGAGCTACTATGGCTGACAGGCGATGCCACTGCTCAGTATCAATCACCACATCATATTTTTTTGACACTGCCTGCCAGAACTCAGCAGGCCTGTCGTAGCAATACAGTTGATCCACATCAGGAATTAAAGATAAAACACCAACATTACGTCGTTCAGCTAGAATGGTTATGTGAGTAGTGGGATATTTTTTTTTTAGGTCACGAAGCGCTGGGGCCAACAAAACGGCATCACCAATGCCGCCGGGACGGATGATAAGGATGGAGTTAACAGGCAAAAGGGAAACAGATTGAGATAGAGATGGCAGCAGGTTTGTTATCAAGCTCCCAATCAGAGCATCAACCGCTTTCATAAAATGGATATTCACAAAGTAGTACCATTCACCGTCGGTTCTGAACCTTGGCACAGTATCCGGTCCACAACCTCTACCCCCTGCATAAAACTATGATCCATATTACCCACTTCGTACTTCCAGGCACCAAAGCGACCACGGGAAAAGACCCCCTGTGTTTCCAGGTACGGCAGAATGGTCTGCAGAGCCTTATTACGGGATAATGTCGGTACCGGATACGAATAGGGAATATCAATCAGATAGCGGCTGATAATCTGATTACTTTCATATTCGCTAATCATACCGCTATTTAGTAGTCCTTGAATGGTCTCATCAACAACTGTTGCTTTGTTCTGTAGCTTATACGATGAATAGGTAGTTTCGCACATCAGTGAAAAATGTCGTGCTATGGCCCCATTTGGCACATTGTAACGCGAGTAGTTATGGAAATTAGTAACCCGATAAAACGGGCTATTTGATTCAGGGAAATACATCCAACATTTTGTATCGTCCCGATGCCCGTCAAACCCAAGACCTACAATCAGACCACCGTTATGGGTAAGCCCCTCAGTTGCTTCGGCAACCGTTTCAGGTACAGAGGAGCATGACTTGACCAATAGGTCCAGTGGAAGTGTCGTAATCAACAGATCGTACGCTTCCACGTAGCCGTTGGTAAACCTAACCTGTTTTCCCACAAGGTCTATTTCCTGCATCTCATGGTTCAGATGGATCTTATCTCTGAATCGGTCTGCAATGCCTTCATAAATTGCACCGGTCCCGCCATGTTTGGGAAATTTAAAGGTGTTGTTTGGCCCCCAGCTCAGATCATCCCGACTATCGGCAATATTTTTTTCAATGCGGGCCAAATCTACCACGCTGACCCGTTCGGCGATCCAGTCCTTGCTCATCCGTTCAAGCGGTGTACCCCATACCTTACGATTATAGGGTTCCATAAAATATTTAACAATGCCGCTACCAAAGACCGTATCCATCCATTCACGAAAATTCCTTGATTGCAATGAACTCCCCCGCAGGTTACGTAGCCCCTCCACGCACTCTTGCAAGGCATCATCTGGGAGATGACGGATGTTGTTCTGAAACGGGTACGGCACCCAAGTTTGCAGGATGCGGACCCAGCTTTCACGCTGGTGTTCGTAGTACGCATCACCTAGGGCTTCAGCAACAGCGTTGTCAAAATAGTCGTAGTGGGAGAAGAGGACATGCCCGCCAATGTCCCAGGTAAAACCTTTGTTATCCGCAAAAGACGCAGACAGGCCACCAACGTAGGAATTGCGCTCATACAGCTGCCAGTTGGTATAGCCCAGTTTATTTAGATGATAGGAAGCACCAAGACCGCATGGGCCTGCGCCGAGGATGAGAAACTTCATAGCTCATGTACCTTTTGGCATAACTCGTAGAGCTTCCTAGCCGAGTTGGCCCACCTGAAGGCAGCTGATCTTTCAAGGCCAGCCCGCCTTAACTTCTGAGTAAGCAATGGATTCTCAAGTATTTCGTTCATTGCTGCTGAAATACTTTCAACCGAATATGGATCAACCAATAATGCGGCATCCCCGGCCACCTCCGGCATGGCTGAGCAGTTGGAGGTGATCACTGGAGTACCACACGCCATTGCTTCAATGATGGGGACGCCAAACCCCTCATGGAGCGAGGGAAGTATAAAGGCCACAGCAGCACTATATAAAGAGGGCAAATCATCATCCGCTACATATTTAAGGTACTTCAATCTACCACCAACCCCCAGCTTGGTTGAAATCTCCATTATCTCTTCAAGATAGTCAGTATCTTTACAGACTCCGACAATCACGAGTGACATATGAGCATCCTGACGAGCAAAAGCCTGCACTAACCGCACAATATTCTTATGCCGAAGAATACTGCCAACAAACAAAAAGTAGTCACCCCTTGTAAGCCCCAATCGTTCTAAAACCTGTTTTGAATTGATTTTATTGTGAAATCGTTTGGAATCATAACCGTTATACACAACGTGTACCTTCTCGGGAGAAATCCCGAAGGAGTTAATTATATCCAGCCTAGCGGCTTCAGAGACAGTGACAATTGCCGTTGAACGTTTAAAGATATGAGGCATCTTTACTCGATACAAAAAACGTCGGTATGCAGGGATCTCCTGCCTACACCCGGCAACTGCGTCGTTAAAATGGAGATAGTGAAGATCGTGTACCGTCACGATTTGTTTTGTTGGAGGCAAAAAGATCCCGTCTTGAATTGGAAAAAAGACCAAGTCAGCGCTAAGGCGAGCAGCCATGAAACGAAAGATGGTCTGATCCCATACCGCGCGGGAGAAAAAATCCCTGCGTCCGAGTAGCAAGCGGGAAGCCACTAACTCTTTTGGAATTATCACCTCTGGGATCCCCGTTAGAGGCTCTGAAGCCACCACTGCCACAGACGGATCAATCCGGTAAAGCTCCCGTACAATATGCAGGGCAAACCGCTCAATGCCAGTGGCACGTGCCGCCTCGATGCAGGTAGCATTTATCAGTATCTTCACATCTCCGACCTTCCGGCTGCCGCTTGTTCTGCCATAGAGGCGATTTTTTCGAAGAGATTGAGCACCGATTGATCCCAAGTAAGCCATTTCTTCGGTTCCGAGTACTCAACATCAACACTTCGGACGGCCGCGTGAAGTTGCCGGACCAGTTCCTGGACATCATCCAGGTTGAAATAGCGGGGATAATCCCCACCAATCTCGCGAAAGACTGGTATGTCACTAGCAATGACCGGACGGCCGTACCACATTGCTTCAACCAGAGGTAACCCAAAGCCCTCCGCCCGTGAGGCGAAGACTAAGGCGGTGCAGTGTTGGTACCCGTAAGCGAGTTCGACATCGGTTACATTTTCGAAACAGAACAATTTACTACCACGGAATTGATGACGATCAATGCGTTGCTTTATATCGAGACAATGGGTGGTTGCTTTCCCGATGACGCACAACAAAGCATCGCCCCCCTGCTGCCAGAATTCGTCAAAGGCGTCAAGTACTATTTTGTGATTCTTCCGGGGTTCAATGCTTCCGACCACGATGAAGACAGATGCTGCTTCGAAAACACGCCGAAACCCCTCCCTCACAGCATGTCCGGTCTCTGCTGATAAGAAGTCAGCCCCCCAGTAGTTGTGAATGAGCAGGGGACACCGACAATCTATTGTGTCCATGTAACGCTTAATTTGGACCAATTCGGAGCGAGAAATGGTGATAATTCCGTCAAGCTTGCTGACAATCTCAGCGAGATTTCTCCGAAACGAGAAAGAATAAAACGGATCGCAATCGGCAGGGGCCGACAAGGGGATGACATCATGCAGCAACAATATCTTAAGTGCGCGATAACGGGTGAAGGTGAGATAGGTAGATCGATACCAGAAGGCATCGGGGTAAAAGATCACATCTTTATCCGTGATCTCTGCTTTTCCATTGAAATCAATACCGTTGTCAAGCCAGAAGGCACAGTGGAAAAGGAATGGTATCATCTTTCGGCACGCCTCGACAAGCCTTCGATGCGCCTGCTCCCGCTCGAAATGTTGTTGCTGACCTGCTGACAGCGCCGGTGCTTCCCCATCGATGTTGATCTTCTTTTGGAAGAAAAGTCGGTCGATGAAATCCCGACTCGCACCCAAGACCTTGCTCACTAGTGGCGCAAAGACCTTACGGTCACGATCAGCGCAATACCGATAAAACGTCCCTTCAAAGGAGACCACCGGTATCACATCCAAACCGGTGCGCTCGCGGATCAGGGACTGGCGTGCGATGATGTTGCGCACCGTGCGTTGGATGCCGGTATTGAGGCCGCAACATACTGTCTCGGTGCAGTCGACATAATATCGAACGCTGCGATCGGTCATCCAGCGCGGTTCTCCTTCTTAACAAGAATGCCGAAGCAGGTACAGGCGTACCCCTCGATGGCAAGCTTGAGATGGGCGAGTTGATTCACCTCCGACCATTGCTCCTTCGTGATCAGCCCTTCGCCCAATGAATATGGGGGAAGATCAATGAATCGGTCGAGGACTCCATTGCCGATCTCAAATGAGGGGCCAAAACACAGATGCCCAGCAAGGTTCAGGCGTTGCGCCAATTCCTCGAAATGTCTCCTCAGGAATAGGACGGTCGGCATGTTATCAACGGTACTCTCGCTGGAAAGATAGTTGTACTCTGTGGTGTGGATGGCAACACCGCCCGGCTTCAACACTTTCAGGGAATTGTTAACGAAGTCTAGCCCTTGGCGAATAGAGCCGAGGTGTTCCATTGCACAGACCGACCAGCAGAAATCGAAGCCCCCGTGGTACTCGGAGGGGATTGCATTCATGTCAACATAGGCGTGGCGGACATGCCGGTTGAAGAGTTCCCGACTGCACAATTCCGAATGATAGCTGCTCTCGAGACTGCTGGCATGCTGACCGGTCTCCACCCATCCCGCTCCCCGTACTCTCTCGAGTTCCAGATCAGTAACCAGAACATCAATCCCTTTAGAGGCAAAATAGGAGGCTAAGGGCTCTTCGCCGCAGCCGAAACCGATGCCGCTTTTGCCCGGCACCAGTGAGTCCTGGTCATAGAGGGATTGAAGCAGGAAAGCGAACTCCCATAGTTTCCGGTGATAGAAGGGGGCAATCTTCAGTTCCTTACACCAATAACGAAACCAGGAACTTTCAACATCATCTTGAGTGCAGGCCTTACTGACCAGATTCCACCGTGCCGGCTGGTCGGCGCATTCGATGTTGTCCAGGTACGGCTGCATGGTGCGGCCCAACTGGTAACCGAGGTTCTTCATATTCAGCTTCATGATCTCAATGTCCCTCATGTGAAGGAACAGTTGTCTCATGTCGGGGCGGCCGTCAGAAGATCTCATCCGGTTCAGTTCACGAAGCAGCCTCGAAACGGTGGTGAATGCTCCCATTCAATCCTCCATGGATGGTGAAATGCAGCCCAGTTCGGCAGATCCCACTTCTTTGTGAGAAGGGAGTATGTCGCCGTAGTACTCGGCAGAAACCCTGTTTCCCAAAGCCACTTTAACCCGCTCAATGTCTACCCCGTCAAGACAGCGAGGCCCGTCGTAGAGGCAGTCGCAACCACAGGGACTGCAGGAGAGAGATATCTGCACGATCTTTTGCCTCCCGGCCACCAGCTCAAGGCGATCGTTCGAGGTCGGACCGAAGATGCCAACCGCCGACTTCCCAGCGAGAGCAGCGGCGTAGAAAAAACAGTTGTCGTTACCGACGACGACAGATGCTCTGGACACGACCGCAAAAAGCTCGGAGGTGGATATGGGGCCCGTGAGCAGAAGTTTCCGGCAGGAAGGAAGCTGCCGATGTAACTCGAAACATCGATTCAAGTCGGACTCGAGGCCCAGGATCAACAGCGACGCTCCACACTCTGCCTGCAGCCACTGTCCGACTTCAGCATAGTTTTCAACACGCCAGCAGCACAACGAATCACCTCCTGGGGCGATGACAACGACAGGGCCGGGAGCGGACCGGATGAAGTCGGCGACTTCGTCCGGCAAGGAGTCAATACCGGTTGGCATTGCGGCGAGAAGGTCGGAGCCTAATGCCACTCCTAGTAAGGCAAAGAGGGCACTCATGGCTGCCACTCCATTCCACGAGTAACATCGCACGGGGCCGTCGGCCACAAAGAAATCGAGAATCCGCGTGCCAAGCCCGTCACCGGCGTCCCGAAAACCTATTTTCCTTCTGACCTTCAGCGCCGCCAGCACGGTAGCGCCAGCAGCGCCGGCTGCGTCTTTTCTCCAGCCGAGGGAGACGACCATGTCGACCTTTACCGAGAGGATAGCGGAGAGCTTCATCCCATAAAGCCACCAAGAGAGGTGACCGCGGGTCATCCGCTGCCATCCTGCCGGATCGGTCACCGGGAAAGGAATTACCTCATCGACACAGGGAAAGCCGGTCACGAGGGAGACGACTTCGGGTCTTGCCGCTACAACGAGCTTCCGGCCCGGAAACTTCTCTGAATAACTGCGCAGGAAGGGAAGAGCCAGGATGAGGTCGCTGGCGTCGCCGGGAGCGACAAAAAGAGTGGCGCCTGCCGTCACCGGCTCAGTCCAGCCCTTCCCTCCCCTCAGCCTCACGCAGGCCAGAATCAGGGTAGAAAGGACCTTGTGAAAGGCGACTGTGGCACGCCGAACCATGTCGCCCACTTCGGCTTTGGTAACCGAGGGGGTACCGGTTGTGCTCCTCCTGGTACTGGCCATGCGACCGGTGGCGGTGCGTCGACCGTCCTCGAGCAGTCGCTCAAGATCATCTACCACGCGGTTAAAATTGAAGTCTGCGGTTACCGACGCACGCCCTCCAGATGTCAACCGTCTGCAGAGTTCCGGATCTTCGAGCAGACGCAGGATTTGCCGAGCACAGTCCCGGTAATCCTCCCGTTCGAAACGCAGACCATTCACCCCATCTTTAATGATCTCGGCGCTGCCACCTGTGGCAGTCCCCAATACGATCATACCGGCAGCCATCGCTTCCACCTGTGAAATGCCAAAAGGCTCATCCCAAGTTGAAGAAAAGACAAACAGTCCGTGCGAATCCAGATACTCCCGTATCTTTTCCGGAGCGACCTTCCCGGTGAAGCGCACCCTGTCGGAGATGCCGTAGCGCTCGGCCAGTTCCTCCAGATGGCGAACGTATTCCGGGTCGAAGCCGATGTCTCCCACCACGGTAAGGGAGAGCGAGGAGACGCCATGTTCTTTTTTCAGCATTCCCACCGCCTCAACCACGGTATGAACGCCCTTGAGAGGCACCACCTGTCCGACGTACAATATGGAAGCCGGTGAGGAGTGAGCAAACTCTGCCCCTGCAGGTACAGGAACACCCCAATGGACAACGGGTGATGCTGTTATCTCCTTACCCATGAGGTGCGCGACCTCCTTAAGGTAGCTGCTGGCGAAAATTGCTCCGTCAAGGAGGGGAAGATCCCCAGAGAGAATAAACCTCAGCTGTGGCAAAAGCACCTTGAACAGAGGTCTCAATGGTGCCAACAAGAGACAGTACTGGAACCACTGATCCAACTCACAAGTGGCCAGCCAGTTGTCGAAGAGATAATACCTGACCGGGATCTTCAGATCGGCGGCAAGAGCCGCAATTGATAGAGATATGTTGGCCATGTTCCAGCAGAAAACGATATCTGGAGCAAATGCCACACAAAGCCGGCGAAAATGACGTTGATTCACAGCCTCTTTGCGCACAACCTTGAGAAAGGAGGGAAGACGCTCGAAGTCGATCCGCAAGAGGCGGTAAATGGGGGGCTGGACAAGTTCATGGTTAACCCCGTAGGTACTGGTCAGCACTTGCACCTCATGCCCACGCTCGATAAAGGCTTCCACGAGATTGCGACAGCCGAGTTCGTACCCACCAACGAAGTACGGCGGGTAAATATTGGAGACCACCAGGATTTTCACCGGCGCCAAACCTTCTCTAAAATGCGTCTCCCCAGGGGTTTTTTGACCGCCTGGTCGTCCACCACCACCTCTGTCCCTGAAGGAAACTCCTTGGAAGGATTGAAGAGGTCCACAATCACCCCGGCAACACGTGAAGGGGACATTGCGTTTTTCGCTTCCTCATCACCAACCACGCTGCGATGGAGCGGTGTGTCGGTTCCACCTGGGCACACTGCATAGACCCGTATACCCGTCCCGCGGTATTCGTCGGCAAGTGACTGGGTGAAACCAATAACACCGAATTTAGAAGCACTGTAGCCGGCATAGCCGGCAATGCCTATCCGGCCGAGGACGGAAGAGACATTTACGATTACTCCCTCCCCAACGGCCACCATGGAGGGGAGTACAGCGCGACAGCAATTGTAGACGCCGGTCAGGTTGATAGTGATCTGCTTGTTCCACTCCAGATCGCTCAAGGCAAGAAATGGTTTTGCGGCAATGACTCCGGCATTATTGACCAGGACGTCTATCCGTCCGAATTCGGCTACCACCGCCTTGACCATCTTCCTCACGCTTTCCGTTTCCCTGACATCCACGACGTAAGTCCGGGCCACACCGCCCGCAGCCTCCACCAGTGATGCTGTCTCCCGGAGGGGGAGCATCGAGCGGCCACAGACCACGATCACCGCCCCCTCACCGGCACAGGTCAGCGCAGTTGCCCGTCCAATGCCACTACCAGCACCGGTGATGATGATCACCCTGCTGCTAACCATCCGCAACTCCCGTACCACACGCTACAGACTTCGCCCTCAACTCACGGCGCTCCTTCCAAAATGCGGCAGCAGTTTTCAGTTCGCAGCTAATATTTTTAACGCTCCCAGCGATTCGGAGCCAAGGCACGGTCCCTCGCATACTCCAAGCCCGGTAGGCGAAATCCCTAAGCGACGCCAGCTCGTCAACCTGCAGGTATTCAGTCCTCATAGTCGCCTCATAACCGGTCAGAGCGCTGAAACTGCCTTCCTCGATAAATCCATGTCCTGAGGCCCACTCCCAAAGCCTCGTTCCAGGATAGGGAGTAGCTAAAGTGAACTGAACCGCCCGTGGGGCCAGTGCCACAGCGTAGTCGATGGTTGTAAGCGCCGATCTCCAGCTCTCACCGGGAAGGCCTAATACGAAGAAGCAGAAAGTCTCGATCCCGAGTCCGTGGCAGAGATCGACGAGGTTTCGAGCCTTTTCATAGGGAATGGACTTGCGCCCAACCCCTCGCAGGATCTCTTCATTAGCACTTTCTATTCCTAGGTTAATACCGACGCATCCTGCTCTCGCCATCAGAGAGAGGATTTCAGGGTCTAGATTCTCGATCCTTGTCTCGCAACGCCAGGAAAGTGTGATGGAACGCTGGAGTATTCCTTCGCAAATGGCCTCTACTCGGTCTCTGTTAACAGCGAACTCCGGGTCGCGGAAAAGGACTGCACGGACGCCGAGACCGTGCTCTAACCAAGCTAACTCCTCAACTACGTTTTGCGCCGACCTCAGTCTCATCTTCCTCCCCTGCACCACCGGGTAGGGGCAGTAGTCGCAACCGTGCGGGCACCCCCGACTGGAAAGCACAGTCACGAAGGGCCGAAGATTACGAATCAGCCCGAGAGAGTGATAATTGTGGTACGGAAGCTGATTCCAGGCCGGGAAGGGAAGCGCATCTAAGTCTTCAATTTGGCAACTTTCGTCATCTACAAAAGGAGAACCGTGGCGGACCACCCCGGTCACCGGTGAACCGGTGGGGGCAGAGATCAGTTTGGGCAAGACAAATTCCGCTTCCCCGGGCACTACCGCATCCACATAACCGTCGCGGAGCGCTAGATCCCCCAAATACCTCAGGCAGGGACCGAACATAATCAGTTCAGTATTGACAACCGTCCGGATCAGCTCGGCCAACTTCAGGTCCCACTCCAGGCTCGGCAGGGAGGTCCGGAGAACCACCATGCGTGGCTGGTCTCTTTTCAAAGCCAAGAGCAGGTCGCCCATGTCTGTCCCGGAACCGAGGCAATCGAGAGTGACGCAGGGGAACCGTTGTTCTCTGAAAATTGCAGCGAGATAGGGAAGGTCGATGGGGGGCATGATGGTCGGGGTACCCGTCGGGTACAGCTGCCCCAGCCCTCCCATGGTATCCTTATTTGAAACCGATCCTGGAGGACAAGGTGGGTTCACTAAGTAGATCATCAATCTTCTCCCCGCGTCGCAACGTTGCGGAAGCCAATCGCGGTACTAGCCATGGCCTTGGCAGCCGCAGGTAAAAGCGAGCTGGCGTCGTAACGTAACATGAGCCGCACCACCTCCAACCGGCGACGCCAGACGGGGACTGTGTGCGGGATAAGCATGTCAAAACGCCGCAAGCGAGTGTGAGCCATCTCGTAGGCACGACACCGTTCCCGAGCGGTGAAACTGTTGGTTTCGAAAACTGGCCGCACTTTCGAGTCACTGAAGTGCACCCCCTCGCAGCCAGGTTCGAGAAAACGGCCGTGGGAGACAACCCAATCATATACCTCGGTTCCAGGATAGGGGACCAGCATGTTGAAGTGGGCACTGATGCCATGCTTGAGAGCGAAATCAACCGAGCGAAGTTGTGCTAGGTAGGAATCGCCTGGCAGACCGATAATGAAAAACCCCCCCACCCCAAGCCCCGCCTCCTTAAGAACGAGGATTCCCTTCTCAATGGCCTCGATTGATTCTCCCTTTTTCACGGCCGCCAATACATCGTGATCAGCGCTCTCTATACCAACCATGACTGACAAACAGCCGGAGCGCACCATCAGGGTGGCAAGTTCGGCATCAATCCTGTCCGCCCTGATACCATTTGGACAGCTCCAAGGCATAATCAATCCCCGCTCAATCAACAGTCGACAGATATTCTTCGAACGCGTCATATCAACGTTAAAGGAATCGTCCACCACTTCAAACCCGCGAATGCCGTACTCCTGCCGCGCTTGGGCAAGTTCGTCCACTACCGCCTCGGGAGATCGGTAGCGGACGGTGGAACCGCTGATTTTTTGTACACTGCAGTAGGTGCATTGATAAGGACATCCACGGCTGGTGATGATGGGATAACTTTGGCGAACAGCTTCGAGTACACCGCTGCCGAAAACGGTGAAGTCGGGATAATCGAGGTCGTCCAGACAGGACACCCGGGCCGGAGCAGAGTTCGGTAAGGGATGGTCGGTGCGGCAGTAAACAACTCCCGTCACACCATCGGTCGTCATTCCCTCCGAGACCCGATAGACGAGCTCGGCCAAGGCAAGTTCCCCCTCACCTAGGAGAAGGTAGTCAGCCCACGGCTCTTTTGCAATCTCGACCGCTGAGACGCTGGCATGGGGGCCACCAACCACCAGTGGCAGCCCGGGGTAGCGAGATTTGATCAAGGTGCCGAGTCTGCGAGCGTTTCCCATGGTAGCGGTTTTTACCGAGAGGCCGACCAAGTCCGCTTTCTCCGGCTGCAGGGATGTAAGGACATCCTCTTCTCTCAGGGATTCGTTATTTAGGTCAAGTACGACCACTTCATGGCCTGTCCTTTGCAGAGCGGCTGCGAGATAGGCTATGCCTATATTGGGGTAATAAACTCCGCGACCGAGCCCCCCTTGCCACCCGCCCACGTCAATGAGAACGATTTTGGGCATAGTTACCGCTCCTTTTCGCCCACCCGCTCTACACGCCACTCCAGTGATGGGCGAACAATGCCGGGAGAACGTTGAGCACCGTCGAGAACGGTCGGTCCTGTCTGTTTGACTTGGAAGCTCAGCACATTGTGTTGCAAAAATAGAAGTTCAGAGCCCTGAATATCGGCTGCTACCGTTACAGAATAGCGTCCGGAGTTAAGCAGCATAGCAGGAATTCGGCAACGACTCAGGTAGTGTCCTGCCGGACGCTTTACTCCCCGCCAAGCTGGATCCTCGTTGTCACCAGCGACGAAAACGAGAATACCTTCGACCGTGTAGATCCAGAAGCCGGTGCGTAGTTGGGCGTAAGGGGCATGGATCTGGTATTCCAACTCCACTGAGAACGAATGTTCCATGTCGAGTTGGGTCGAAACCTTATCGAGATGATCGCGCACCCGGACAACAAGAAGTGATATCCGCTCATTACCAGGAGCCGATTCGCTGTCGCTCCAGATGCGGACACCGGCAGCGGTGTCTCCGTCTGAAAGATACTCATCTACAACCTCGGACACGGTGCCATGGGACTTTATAGTGCCGCGCTCCAGCCAGAGGCCGCGGACACAGAGTTGACCAACTGCCGCCATATTGTGACTAACGAACAAAACCGTCCGGCCTTCCCTGGCCGATACATCCTCCATCTTCCCCAGACATTTCTTCTGAAACTGCACATCTCCAACCGCCAGTACTTCATCCACCACCAGAATCTCTGGCTCCAGATGTGCCGCAACAGCAAAAGCCAACCGTACGTACATCCCCGATGAATACCGCTTAACCGGCGTATCAAGAAACTTCTCTATCTCAGCAAAATCAACTATCTCATCAAACCTCTTTTTTATCTCTGTCCTGTGCATCCCCAAAATAGCACCGTTCAGATAGATATTCTCCCGCCCAGTTAGCTCTGGATGAAAACCAGTACCCACCTCAAGTAGGCTAGCCACTCTTCCCTTAATACGAACTCTGCCGGTTGTTGGTTCGGTGATACGACTGAGGATCTTTAGTAATGTCGATTTTCCAGCGCCATTACGACCAATGATACCAATTCGATCCCCCTGTTTTACTTCAAAGGATACGTCTCTGAGTGCCCAGAATTCTTCCTGTTCTGTACCATAAGCAGTTAGATTGCTTCGCCCCAGCAGTTTACGACCGAGGTTTCTCATACCATCGCTCAAAACATCTCTCAGGGCCACATAGGGTTGTTGGCCAGCCTGGTGCCGTAACAGGTATTTTTTGCCAAGATTTTCAACGCTGATGATAGTGGACATCTGCTACACCACATCCGCAAAATTGCGTTCCATGCGACGGAAGTAAAACACGCCCCCCAAAAGCAACAGAACCACCAAAGCCGAGGAAAGGGCAAACCCTGGCCAGTTGACCGGAAAGGCACCTCCCAGGAGAGCCCAGCGAAAACCGTCAATGACGCCGACCATGGGATTGAGGAAATACAGTTGACGCCACTCTTCAGGGACAATGGCGCTGGAAAAGCCGACTGGAGAGATGTAGAGCCCGAACTGTACCAGGAACGGCACCACGTAGCGAAAATCACGATATTGCACATTGAGTGCCGATAGCCATAGTCCGGCTCCAAAGGAGGCCATGAACGCCATCATAAAAAATGCAGGCAGAACAAGCAATCTCATGTCAGGGATAAAACGGTACCAGACCATCAACCCGACAAGAATGACGCAGGAAATAAGAAAATCCACCATACTGACAATAACCGAGCTGAACGGAACAACCATACGGGGAAAATAGACTTTGGTGAGCAGGTTTGAGTTGTCAATCAAAGAATTACTACATTCTGTCAGGGAGTTGGCAAAAAATTGCCAAGGTAGCATAGCGGCATAGACCATAATCGGATAAGGCACGCCGTTTGAGGGGAGTTTAGCCAGTTTACCAAACACAATGGTAAAAACGATCATAGTCAAGAAAGGTCTTAATACACTCCAAGCTATGCCGATGGCTGTTTGCTTATAGCGCACCAAGATATCCCGCCATGCCAGGAAGAAAAAAAGCTCTCTATAGCACCATATATCGTGCCAGTAATGCCTGATTCCTCTTCCGGGCTCAATTATCAAATCATACTGCAGATCATCATTCATCCATACACCTGTTCCTTGCTGCCTTTAAATCCATCCAGTACCCCTAGCAGGAATCCGACACCAAAGCGTCCCTGTTCCTTCATACGTCGTCCGGGTAGCAGCATCAACGGTGCATGACGGGCACAATTTAATATTAACAGGATCCAGACCGGCCAAGAATAGCGCTTTTTTAACCCAAAAAAAGAAAAACCTACCGCCCGTGGCTTACGGGTGTTCGGCACCAGTAAGGGGGGATGAAAGTAGTTCAGTTTAGAACAGTTGACAGCTGTTTTTCCGGCGATGGTAAAACGGGTTACAAACTCCACATCTTCCTGACCTACAAAATGGTCCATAAAACCAAAGAGTTCTTGGAGCACTTCGCGACGGTAGGCTGTACAGCGGCTGGTCATGAAATATGGATCGTGATAGTCATAATGATCTTTAATGCAGGCATAGGCAGCATGGCCGTGAGGCACTACGGCCTCAACCGCAGGGTTGTTTGTACAAAAAGCATCTAGGATAGACAAAAAGTCATGCTGCAATAGCACAGTATCATCATCCAGAAACAGAATAATTTCTCCTCTGCTTCGTGCAAGTCCAAAGTTACGCGAGTAACCCATTTTACCAAATTGTGCATCCAGCGGCAGATAAACAACCGGTAATAAACCTGAGAAGTCTGCTGCCATCTGGCGACCGGCCTCTGTTCCTCCCCTATCTTCAACCAATATCACTTCAAATCGGTCTTTGGGATATTGCTGCTCAGCCAGAGAACAGAGTATCCCCTGTAACAGGTCCAGTCGGCCATAAAAATTAATAATACAAGAAACACGAACTCCGTCAGTAGCAGGCGGAACAACACAGTTTCCCCTAAGATCAAAAGGAAACAGCCGGTAAAGCGATTGAAGAATGGTTTTCCTCATGCCCCGTAAATTCCCCATCCAACCATAATGCCCCACCCTGCACCGACAACCAGCAACCAGGGGTCACGCAATAACGACTCTGTTGGATCACCACTCAATCCAGTCTTTACTCTTAATATGTAGCGCAGCAGCCCAAAACAGCAAAGAGGCACCGTATAGAGCAGATATTGATGCGATAATGTATACATGGTGTAAGTGACCAGCACAGTGCTGCCAGTCATGAACAACACGCCATCCAAAAAACCTTCCGGGTAGTGCGCTAACACTTTTCTATGCCCATCAGCGGCAACACAAAGCAGCTGTTTTTCTGAGAGGCGTTTGCCGGCACTCAAGAAAAGGGCCAGCAGCAGTACTGATAAAAATAGCCACTCTGACACCCGAACATTGAAAACCTCACCGCCAACTATCAGTCGAATCAGGAAACCGGTGGCGATACAAAACAGGTCTACTACGGGGATATTTTTAAGGCAGCACGAATAGGCAATCGATACAGCCAAGTAAGTCAGCATAAAGATTACAAAGGTTTTATTGACAGATATACCAGCAATAACAGCACATATGATGAGAATAACAATCAGTAGTTGAGCAATTTTAACAGATACCGCGCCAGACGCCAGAGGACGACTTGATTTTCGAGGATGATTGAGGTCTGACTCACGATCCATCAGATCATTAATCAGATATCCGGCACTTGAAGCGAGAGAAAACGCAATAAAAGGGATGATCCCTTTAATGACCACCCCTTGGGTTAGCAACGCGCCACCGAGAAACGGAGGAAAGAACAGCATCAGGTTCTTTAACCATTGGTGTGGGCGAAGCAGATGGATAATGTGCCGCCAAGCTACCATTCGTCATCCTGCTCAGAGCGGTCTTCATCATCAAAGACACTGTATTGGTTATCATCATCTTCCTGTTCTTCGGTATAGCATTCATCATCATTATCTTGATCTTCATCTTTACCAAAATGCCATGCAGGACGTTCTTCAGGTTCTGCAGCCGCTTCAAAACGGGCCAGCATCTCAGGATCAGTACAAAACCGGTCATCCTTGAAGTGGCATTTTTCAAGTTCACAGAGATCAAACAGTTGAATCTCACTACAGAGCCTACGAGGCAGTTTCTGAGGCACCTCGTCCTTGTCAATCAGTTTTTCCACGCTACTCACGCACAAGCTCCATTTAAAAATTCTGTGGCTTTTGCCACATCTTCTTTGCAACCAATATAAATTGGTGCCCGTTGATCAAGTCCCTCTGGTTGCATGTCAAGAATCGGCATGCAGCCATTGGTAGCAGCGCCGCCGGCCTGTTCAATCAAATATGCCATGGGATTCAGTTCAAATAAAAGCCGTAATTTCCCATTCGGAGAGTCAGTAAGGGCCGGATACATAAAGATACCTTTGCCCTTCATCAGAATCTGGTTGATGTCAGGCACAAACCCGCCTGAATAGCGAAGTTTTGACCCTTTATCTTCCAAGTAACGGATGTAGGCCTCATTCTCTGGGGTGTATTTCTTACGCAGACCACCTGGTGAGTAGATATCTCCCGAGGGTTTCATCTGAACCTTTTCACGGGTCAGAGTGAATTCCATCAGATGGTTCATGGTAAATTCGTAGACCCCCTTTCCCACCGAGTAGACCATGGAGACCCGTGGGCCATACAGGATGTACATGGCACCCACCATGTTGCGTCCCGGTTGCAGCAGGTTGTCCCCCTGATAAATCCCGACAATGGTTCCTACGGCCAGATTCACATCAACCAATGAGGAACCGTCCAGCGGGTCATAGGCCACTGAAAACATCCCCAAAGGGTTACTGGTTACCTGAAAAATTTCATCCATTTCTTCAGAAGCAATGTTACAGACCACCCCGGAATACATCAGACGTTTGCGCAGAATTCGGTCGGACAAAACATCCAGGGCCAACTGTTCTTCGCCGTACAGATTGGAGGTACCGGCAACCCCCAGATCACCGGTACGAACCGCGTTGATTACATATTTACTGGCCTCGGCAATTTCACACAACAGATGTACCAGATTACCACTGATATTCTGCTCACGCAGATGACGACGGAAGTCGGTCTGAAATTTGGTGCTCCCGGGCTCTTTGCCCATAAGAAGGTCCTCCTGAACAGGTAGTGTGCTAGATTAAAATATAGATAGTACAGGATATGTCTGATTTCAAGGGGAATCAGGCAACAGCCAGCAGAGAGGCAAGATACGTTATCACCCCATCCAGAACAAAAATTGAAAAGAGGCTGGTAATGACAGCCCGGGTTGCAGCCTGGGGGATTTCCGTGGCACTGGTACCAACAGACATTCCGGCGTTACAGCAGATAAGCGGGATAATCAGGCCGAATGCCGCTGCCTTTGCCATCAAGACAACCACTTCTCGTATTCCAAGTGAGGCAACAATCCCCTGGATAAACTGATCGTACGATATATGGTGGCCAAACGAGACAATCAGAAAGCCACCTACAAATGAAGTCAACACAAAATATATGGTAAGGAGCATGACAGAGGTGGCAGCACCTATGACGCGGGGTAACAGCAGGTAACGTTCGGGATCGATTCCCAGTCGTTCCAACGCGGCAATTTCACCATTAATTTTCATGGCCCCCAGTTCGGCTGCGATGGCAGTGCCACTGCGGGCAATGACAATCATTGCAGTTAAAAGAGGGCCTAACTCAAGAAACACAACCCAGACCAGCACTTTACCGATTAATGAACCGTTTCCACCGCCAACCAGACCAATCACCTGACTGACAATAACTGTTCCGAGAATAACAGCAACCAGCACAATGATTTTTGCAGCCTCAAAACCGGTAAAATAGAGCTGTTTCAGCAATACCATACGAATAGCAGGATTCCCCAGCGAGGGAGGACTGATCAATGATACCAGTGACTGCAGAATGAGCCGCGTAATGGTGATAAAAAACTGCCCCCGACGGAGCACAAAGGCCCCAATACGATCAGGGAACAGCAGCACATTCGACTCAGATGTCATAGATAGTCCCATCCCGCAGCAGTTCAACCTGGCGGATCCCCATCTGTGCAATTTCATCCCTGATCAGCTCGTAATACTGTGGCTTGGGATGGGTAATCAGAATCCGTTTGGGGAGTTCGGCGATCTTGGCCAACTCCTTTTCAAGCAATGAACAGCACAGATGCTGCGTCAAAAGCGCCAACGCCTCCTGATTGTTGGGGAATGACACCTCAACAATCAAGACATCGGCACCTGAGGCATAGCGCCAGATTTCTTCAGTCGGGCCGGTGTCACCGGTGTAGACCAGACGGCGTCCGGCATGTTCAACGCAATAGCCAACTGCCGGGACCGTGTGATGCACCGGTACTGCGGTCAGCGAGTAGCCGTCAATAGTACGGCGTTCAGGAGTCAGATTACCAAGCACAACCGGTTCAGACGGTTGAATGACATTAAAACGCAACACCGGCTCTTCCGGCGTGGGCAGACAGGTAAAATCAGGCCAGATCAAGCCGTTAAACAGATGGGTACGCAGGGCCTCAATAACTGATAACGGTGCATAGACATCAACCAGATGGCGCAGATTTTTGACGATTATATTGTCAGCCAGCGCCGGGATACCGCGGATATGATCCAGGTGGGCATGGGTAATAAAGATGTTTCTGATCGACCATTGTTCATCTTCAGTCAAAACAGAACCGATGGTGCCCGCATCAAGCAACAGTGAGTCATCAATCAGAAAGGCCGGCGGCCTGAAATCAGGAAATTCTGCCCCGGCACTTCCCAGAATACGCAGCTTCATTGCTTCTCCTCCCTGTTCATGGCTGATTCTGCACTACTGAAACTGCTCTTTTAATTGCCGGATGATTTCAACCTGACGGCCGTAAATATACTGTGAAATTACTTTGTCTGCATTCTTGTCCGGCTCGAACCGGAAGGTGTGCACAAACTCCCCTTCCTTTTCCGCCGATTTCACCAGCGTTGAAGGCAAGATCAATTCCGAGCCATTGACTGAAAGCTGCAGGGTGCCGTTTTCCGGGATACCCGCCGGTACAGGCTGCTGGTTATGAATTGCAACCCCGGAAACTGAGATGTCGTCAGCACGGCCGGACAGCGTTTGGGTATCAGCCGTGTAGGCCGCTGGCACAAAACCATCAATCTTTACGCGAACTGCACCACGTCTTTCTGCACGAATCGAGGCATAGGCAAAACGCCCCAGCACGGCAAAACTGTTCTTTACATTGACATATTCAACAAAACAGTGGACTCCCAAGCCTTGTGGGAAAGAGGAACTGGTCAATAAAGCCTGCTTTTGCAAACCCAGGACTACTGATTGGGCCTGGTGTGCAGTAACCTCGATGCAGTCGCTATCAATTGAATCGATCTTTGCGGAATAGCTGATCGGGACTTCATGGTAGTAATTCAGTAATTTCAAATCGTTTTTGAGGCGTCCTGTTTTCATCTCCCGCAGGATGTGCAGGATCGACTCCAGGTCTTGTTTACCATCTTTTATGCTTACGATCTGGAATGTTTCTCGCACAATCCCCCCATCCCCAAACTACCCGAGCGGCTGGCAAACAGGGCAAAAATGGGTTCCCCTCTGACCAAGCCGTTCTTTAACAATCAAAGTACCACAGACAATGCATGGCCTGCCTCCCCTGCCATACACCGCAACCGGAAATGAGCCGGCCTCAAAGACACCATCAATATTGGCACCTTTGGCAGCAACAGCCTGAACCAGCACACCATGCAGGGCATGATACAGACGTTCTGCCTCTGGTGATGACAGATCTGCAGACAAACGGGCAGGATGCAGCTGAGCTCGGAATAATGTTTCATCGGCATAGATATTACCGACTCCTGCCACAAACGACTGATCCAACAGTAACGGTTTTAACTGCCTCCGCGTACCATGCAAACGATCTAAAAATGTATTCTGCCGGATCAACAGTGCATCCGGCCCCAGCTTACTGGTGACTTCTGATGGATCATCAACCAGCCAGACTCGTCCAAAGGCACGGGGGTCATCAAAGCGAAGCGCCAAACCTTGGTCAAGCAGCAAGGCAAACCTGGTATGACGTTCTTCAATCTCCTGTTCCGGCACCAGAAACAGACGGCCGGTCATACGCAGATGCAGGGCCAGCCAGACACGTTTTGAAGCAGAGTGGCCTTGAAATCCAAAGAACAGATACTTGCCATGCCGGCAAACAGCATAACAGGTTAGTCCTGTGACTGTTTGTACAACAGTATTTACATCCCCTTCAACTACCGAATCACGTAGAATCCGCACCTCACGGACCAGTCTTCCTATCAGCGAGGGATTACTGGTGGTCAGACATTGCAAAACACTTTCTACTTCCGGTAATTCTGGCATTATTTGTTCTTGGCCGTGTACACGCCATCCCAGTCTGCTGGAGGCGGCGTTTCAAAGTACTCTGCACAACGATTACTGTAGAGACGTGAAGGACCATCAGAGTAGTCAGCAACTAACCGGTCAAAGATCTGTTGTGCTGCAACAAACTGCTTTGCACGGTATTTTTCTAGCCCTTCTTCAAAGTGCGGCAACAGTGCAAGATTGGTAATCATCAGCTCATACATGACAATCGGCAAATGTTTACCCTTGACCCGTACCCGGTCAACTTCACGGAATACAAAGCGCTCGCTTGACACCTGGTTACGGGTATCCTCACTGACCAGAATATGGGAGCCATAATATTTGTTCAGCCCTTCCAGACGGGAGGCAAGATTGACTGAATCCCCGATGGCGGTGTAGTCAAAACGGATATCTGCCCCCATATTACCCACAACTGCCGGTCCCGTATTGATACCGACCCCAATATCCAGGGTATGCATGCCACGCTCTGCAAATCCCTCATTCAGGTGTTTTAACTCTTCAAGCATTCGGACAGCAGCAGCACAGGCATGCTCTGCATGACCGGGAACATCCAGTGGGGCATTAAAGATTGCCATAACCGCATCACCGATAAACTTATCCAGAGTACCCTTTTCTTCCAGCACAATCCTGGTCATCGGTGAAAGATATTCATTTAAAAGTGTTACGAGTTCAGGAGGCGTCAGACTCTCTGAAACTGTTGTAAAGCCGCGAATATCTGAGAACAAAATGGAGATTTCACGTTGCTCCCCCCCCAACACCAGTTTGTCAGGATTTTTTTCAATTTCGCGTACCAGATCAGGAGAAACATAATTGGAAAAGGCCTTCTTCAGCTGTCGCCCCTTTTTCTCAACCACCAGATTTCGCCAGGACTCGCTGCCCAGGTAGGTCAGGCCGATGCCAAGCATCGGATAGATGATGGTCATATCCCGCAAACCCAGGGTAAACCCAAAATAATTTACCGCCAAAAACAGTCCGGCAGTTCCAATAAAGGCAGCCAGACCGGCAAATGTGCCAGGTACAAAAGCCAGCCCCCCCCCCAGCAGGATCGGCAACAGCAGGATGCAGAGCATCTCCTCCATTTGCGTAATCCCATCGTACTTCAGGAAACGACGTTCAAGGGCATTGGCTGCGACTGTGGCATGCAGCTCAACCCCTGGCTGGGTTGCGTCAAACGGTGTCGGACGGATGTCGTAGATACCGATCTCAGTAGCGCCTACAAAGGCAATGGCACCTTTCAGCTCATCAGGTTTCAGTCTTTTTTTGAGTACATCAACTGCAGATACCGTTCTGAAGGAGTGAGACGGCCCGTAATAATTTAACGACATGGTACCGTCTTCACGGGAGGGAATGCACAGGGAGCCGATCTGTAGACCATCAATGCCGTAGGACTTCACCTCCAGCATGATATCACTGTTCAGATAGTGACGCAGCGCCTTCATGGCCAGTGAAGGATAGATATCGCCATTGTAAAGCAACAGCAGGATTGAACGCCGGTATAATCCGTCACCATCAGGTCTGGCATTAAAAAAGCCGAAATCCAGTGCCCCGGCACCCAGTTGCGGCAGATTAACATCCAGATTGGCATATTCCGTCAGCGGAATGGATTGCACCCCTTCAGCAACTCTCATCAGCTTGACCGTTGCCCGCTCCATCTGGGCGATGGCCACCGGATCAACAGACTGTTCCTCTTCACGAAAAAAATAGCCCATGACCACATTGCCTGCCTTGGCAATAGAACTGGCCAGGGCAGTATCTGCGGCCGGGTTTTGGGGCTCTGAAAAGACAATATCAAGTGCAGTGACTTTGACACCATAGCTTGCCAGGTTTTGGATCAAACGCCCGGTTACTTCTCGGGACCAGGGCCAGCGACCGATCTCCTTGATACTGGCATGATCAATCGCCACCACCACAACATCCTTGTCCGGCTTAATCGGACCCCGGACACGAAAGCGGGCATCCTTCATCCGGTAATCAAGCTGTTGCAACGCCTGGGGGGCCTGTCGATAGGCCACAAACGTGAGGATCGCGGCAATCAAACCAAAGACAACGAAAGCAAGGCGTTTTTTCATACCGTTATGCCTACTTACCGATGCCGTTCAGCAGGGTCTCGGCATTGCTGCGTTGTTTCCCCTGGGGATACATCTTGAGATACTGTTCAAAGCGCAGCTTGGCCTGGTCGTTAAAGCCCATTTCAGCAAGAGTTTGGGCAGCATTAAACAGGGCGAATTCTGCCTGGGGCAGATTGGGGTACTCTTCCAGCACCAACAGATACTCTGCCAGGGCAAGTTCCGGGTTGGACAGGAAGCGGGCATACACCGCGCCGCGCTCCATATGGGCATCGGCCCGTACAGATTCAACCTTGGTCAGGTCCAGTGCAATCTGAAACACGTTCAGGGCATCCTGATACTTGCCGCTGTCTGCCAGATAGTGACCGTGATTGATGTTCCAGCGAGCACAAATATCAACAATTTTTCCTGAGTCAGTCCACTCTTTGGGAGGCTCGGCAGCGGTTACGCCATCGAATATGCCTTTTGCCTCAGCCAGTGGTGTCCCCTGGTCAATCTTAACCGGCTCTGCCGGAGGCAAACCACGGGTATTCTGAACATAGGTGGACGAAGTAAGCGGCTGTTGACCTGATTTTCCATCGCCGGAAACCGATACAGTGCCTTCATTGCCGAAAAACACGTTGGCCTGCCCCTGTGACAGCATGAGAAACTCGGTGCCCTTGATTCCGGCAACTGCCGTGCCGCTCTTCACTGTCATACCACTTTGCTTACCGCCGAACTTTACCACTGAAGCCCGCAACTTACCTTCTGCCAGATTAAAGGTGCCTTCCCGCTTGTTCTTGGTCAGCAGGAAGCCGGTCACCTCAAATTCGGTGTTATTGGCAAGGGTGAAGGTACTCTTGTCATTCAGGGTCAATTCAACCCAGCCTTTGGGACCGGTCTTGATCCAGGTGCCGGTGGCAACAGCAGTGTCCTTTGTTAACGGTGCATAAGGTACGCCGGCCTTAACCCGCATGTAGGCCTGGCCTGTAAGCCCGGTGATCTTTCCTACCGGCGCGGCAAAAGCCAGTACCGGCATGAGAACGATGCTAATTAGCAGGACAAACAACTGTTTTTTCATGAGACACCTCCAGAAAAAGATATCAGGCGAAGTTGGATTGGATGGGAGTAATCAGGCTGTTTTCCGCCGATTGTACCAGTATTTCAGCATGAGTCAAACGTTGACGCAGAAAATAACCTGTATCATTTTCTTGAGTATCAGCCGGTATCTGGTATTCTTGCACCATTCGGCGGTATCAGTAAGCCCCAATCCCGGTTTGGAGTACAATCATGGACCAATCTCCAACGTCTGATATGAACCTGCTCAAACAACAGCTTGAGTACCGCAAACGGTTGATGGACAAGATTAACGAGATCCATTCCGCTGATAATCTCAACACTATCCTGCTTCATATAAAAGACAGTATTGCAGCCCTGTTTACCGCCCAGCGCATCACGATCTATCTGGCTGATGCAAAACGCAATCTTCTGATATCAAAGGTTTTGTCAGGCACGGAAGTCAAGCAGATCGTAGTACCGATCTCTGATGCCAGTCTTGCAGGATACTGTGCCCTGTCCGGAACGGTACTGAATATCAAAGACGCCTACAATGATCATGAACTGAAGATGATCAGCTCCAATCTCAAATTTGACCACTCCTGGGATCAAAAAACCGGCTTTGTTACCAAACAGGTTCTCTGTGTGCCGATGAAGTTCCAACGCACCCTGATAGGTGTGATTCAGATCATCAACAAGCAGAACGGTACCCCCTTTGACGACACGGATATCACCTATGCCCTGGAACTGGGGACATCCCTTTCAATTGCCATTCACAACATCTACCGCTTGCAGGTGACCACCAAGATCATCCGCCAGCGTAGTCGCTACAACTATCTGCTGGATCGAAATATTCTGGATGACAAGGCAATTGAAAAGGCATCTGTCCACCCGGATGTTGCCAAGTTCGGCCTTGATGCTGTTTTGATGCGCGAATACAAGGTTCCCAGGGAAGAGATGGCCAAGGCGCTGTCGCTCTTCTTTGGCACCGAGTTCATTAAATACGAACCTGCAGCTCCCGCCATTGAAGAAGAACTGCTAAAGCGGATCAGGCCGGATCGTTTGATGAAGGAGTGGTGGGTACCGTACAAGGTCGAGAACGGTGTACTGTATATCATCATGGATGACCCGACTGATCTGGGGCGTCAGGACATGATCAAGTTTATCTACCCGGAATATAAACGGATCAGCTACGTGGGCGCCTTCCGGGACGATATTCAAAGTTACATCGGACTGTTCTATAACCGCGGAGCCTCTCTGGGGTCAGGAGGCAGCATAGATGAGTTGATCAACAAGCTGGACGCAACGGATGAGCCTGAAATCGAACAGGAGTCATCAAAGGTCTCCGAACAGGACAGCGTCATTGTCCAACTGGTAAACAAGATCATCATTGATGCAGTCCAGGGCAAAGTGTCTGATATCCATATTGAGCCCTATCCCGGCAAAGAGGATGTCATTGTACGTACCCGGATCGATGGCCGCTGCAAGGTCTACCAGCGCATACCCTATAAATATAAATACGCCATCCCTTCCCGGATCAAGATCATGTGCGGCCTTGATATTTCGGAGCGCCGCAAGCCTCAGGACGGCAAGATTGACTTCAAAAAGTTCGGTCCGCTCGATATTGAGCTGCGGGTAGCCACAGTACCTACAGCCGGTCAGCTTGAAGACGTGGTCATGCGGGTGCTGGCTTCAGGTGAGGCTGCCCTGCCCTATGACAAGCTGGGGCTCACTGAGCGTAACAGCAAGGTCCTGCTGGAATGCATCAATCAGCCCTATGGGCTGGTACTGGTTGTCGGCCCCACCGGTTCCGGCAAGACCACCACCCTGCATTCTGCCATTTCCGTCATCAATACCCCTGAAACCAAGATCTGGACTGCTGAAGATCCGGTGGAGATCACGCAGCGGGGCCTGCGACAGGTACAGGTGCACCCCAAGATCGGTTTTACCTTTGCAGCAGCCCTGCGTTCCTTTCTGCGGGCCGACCCTGATGTGATCATGGTGGGTGAGATGCGGGATCAGGAAACCGCCGAGATCGGCGTTGAATCATCCCTGACCGGCCACCTGGTCTTTTCCACCCTGCACACCAACTCGGCACCGGAGACGGTTACCCGTCTGCTGGATATGGAACTGGATCCATTCTCGTTCTCAGACGCCATTCTCTGCATTCTTGCCCAACGTCTCTGCCGTCGTCTCTGTGACTGCAAACAGGAGTACCAGCCGGACCGCAAAGAGCTGGAAGATATCATTATAGAGTACGGAGTGGAGGCGTTCAAAAAGACCGGTATAAACCCTGCCGACATTAAACTTTGTAAGGCAACCGGATGTCCTAAATGTGGTGATTCCGGCTACAAAGGCCGCCTGGGAATCCATGAACTGCTACAGGGTACCGATGAAATGAAGACCCTGATCAAGCGTAAATCAGAGATTGAGGCAATCCGCCGTCAGGCGATCGATGATGGCATGACCACCCTGAAACAGGATGGAATTCTTAAATGCTTCCAGGGACTGACTGATCTGAAAGAGGTCAGAAAAGTCTGTATCAAATAACTACCAAGGAGGTGATAGAGCAATGGCAACCTGGAAATGCGACTGCGGCTTCAGCAAGGAAGGACGCTGCAAACCGCAAAAATGCGAGAAGTGTGGAGAAAAGGGCAAGTTTACGAAGGTTGAGTAGGGTCTTCAGGCGGGGCGCTTCAGACTGAAAACGCCCCGCTATTCAGGTGGAGCAATACTGCATGGATAAACCAGACAAAGCCTTAACCGGCATCTCATATACCGACCAGCTCCTGTTGGAAAAATGCAAGACAATTGAACTGCTTAGCAGAGACCTCTACTACTGTTTTGCCGAGGCATATGCTGATTCCCCTGAGGCTGATTACCTCTGGCGGAAAACGGCTCGAGAAGAGCAAAATCATGCCGATCAGTTTATCCTGGCCTTGAAATTACATAAAGGCATTCATCTAAGCACCGGTATCAGCCTTAAAAAAGCTGATCAGCTGATTGAACGGCTTACAACCAGTATTAAAAAAGTGACTGCTAAACCTCTGCCTCTGGTTGAGGCCCTGGCCTTTGCTGTCAAACTTGAACATTTTTTGGTGGATCTCCACCTTTCCTGCATGGCTGAATTCACTGATGGGTCTTTTGCAGGTCTATTCAAGGCGATGATGTCGAGCGATCAGGACCATGTCGCCTCAATTGAAGCCCTCTATACAAAATTGACTACGGCTACCCGGACAGGGGCTTTGGCGGCCCCTGAAAAGAAAGTAAAATCAGTTGCAACTGACCGCAATGCTCAATCAACACTGGAACCCTACCAAAACAAAATACTGGAATTGTTTAAAGAGCAGGAAATGTTAATGGCATCTATCTATCAGAAGCTTGCCCAACTTTTTCCTGAGCATGCAGACAGTTATCTTGAACTTGTTTCTGAGGAAATGGAACACGCTGGTTGGATTGAACAGTTACAGACTGCCTGCCATGCAGGCATCGCCTGTTTTGGTGAAGGCAAAACGCGGACCTATACTATTAGCGGTATGATTGCTTACATGCAGGATTTTTATACACGGCTTGAAACCAACCAACTTACCGAACTACAGGCCCTAACCGCGGTGGTTGATTTCGAGCAATCCTTGATTGAACGTAATATTTTTCAACGGTTTTGCGGAGATTCTCCTGACGTTGAAAAGACGTTAAGAATGCTTGAAAAAACTCAAAAGATGCATTCCGGTAATATTTCAGCTTTATTTCAACACGTTCGGTCCCCTGCTGCCTGACTGTATCCTCCAATACCCTGTTAGCTACGGAGCATTGACCTGACCGCACTTTTGTGGCGGTTTTTCCTTTGTCGTCCTTGGTTGCAGTTTAACAGACAGCAAAAGTCAGTAAATCAGCACAAACAACACATAATTTCTACACACGAGAAAAACAACGGGGTGGTGCAAATGGGTGTCTATTGGCGCAAGGAACTGGAAATAGGCGTTATTGAAATAGACAAGCAACACCAGAGCCTGGTGGAAGCTTTCAACTCGTTCCTGCTGGCCTGCCGTAATGGCAAAGGCAGTTCAGAATTATTAGAACTACTCAAGTTTCTTGATAGCTATGCGATCCAGCACTTCACTACTGAAGAAACCATTCAGAAGGCATCATCATATCCCGAGTACGAATCACACCGGCTTCAACATCTCGGTTTTATGAAAAAAATCAATGATCTCAAAAGTCAACTAACCTCAAACGACCCTCCTCAGATCAATCATCTGATAGCCGCCAATACGGTACTGCTGGATTGGTTCATAAAACATATCTCCGGTTCAGACAGCCACTTCGGTCGCCACCTACTTGAAACCAACTACTTTGCTGAATCAGACGCACAATAATCCTATCTCAACAAGGAGTTAATCTAGATGCATGATCTCATAAATATGGACCAGGTAAGCGAGCTGGCAAACGGGGTTTACTGGGTTGGAGCTGGAACCAAGACCTTTTTGAGTCGCAACAGTTTCCTAAGGATCTTCAAGGGAAATGGTACTACCGGCTCTCTGCTGATCGACCCGGGGCCGACCAATGATCTGGACAGTCTTTCTCAAAAGGTTTCTGCTGTGTTGCCCGGTGGTCTGTCAAAACTTAACCTGGTCTTTATCAACCATCAGGACCCTGATGTTGTCGGCGTGTTGCCAACATTAACCAAGCTGAACCAGAATCTGACGGTTATTGCCACAGAGGATACCTGGCGACTGGTCAACCTGAACGGGATGTCTCAAACCAGTTTCAGGGCAGTTGACCGGGTTCAGGGACAGACCGTCGGGCTGCCCACCGGGCATAAACTGCAATTTATCCCTACCCCGTTTTGTCATTTCCGTGGAGCTTGCATGATCTACGATCTGGAGTCACGCATCCTGTTCACCGGCGATCTGTTTGGTGGCATTGCCGCAACAGGGCTGCATGCCACTGAGGAAAACTGGGCCGGAATCAAGGCATTTCACCAGCTTTACATGCCCAGTAACGAAGCGATCCGGCTTGCTGTGAAAAAGATACGTGCGCTTAGTCCGGCACCACTGGCACTGATGCCTCAACATGGTGGCCTGATCAAGGGTGAGTTGATGGAACTGTTCATGCAGCGGATGGAGGAACTGCAGGTTGGACTGGATATCATCATATCCCTGACTGAAAAACTGCCGGCACTGATTGCCGGGTTAAACGAGATACTGGAAGGTGTAAAAGAGATTCTTGGTAACGATGAGGTGCATAGGATCATGGGATTTTTCAAGCCCGACGGTACCTACCCGGCCTTGTTTACCCTGGATCACGCTGATCAGGTCAAGGATATTAAAGGAGAACCGGTGGAAGCAGTGGAAGCACTCCTGCGCACCTTTCTCAGGTTTGCTTCAGAAGATCAGAAAGCCCTGTTGCAGCCCAAAATACTGCAGATCCTTCTGCAGCATGGACTGCCGCCATTTGATTTTTTGCTGACCCGGGACGACCAGCCAATGGAATTAACTGTGCAATAGTTACTGTTGCCGGTTTATCTCTGCCCCGCAGTATTTACAGGCAGCCAGTTTCCAGGGGTACACTCCCCCGCAAGAAGGGCATTTCCTGAAGTAGCCCGGCACTTCCTGATCAGGCTTTTGAAACCAGAGAATAAACACAAAGAACGGAAACGGTGCTGACAAGAGCCCCCATACCAGGGGGTTCTTGCCTCTGGAACGGGCCAGCCAGGCCCCCAGCAGCCCAGGTAATCCGAAAAAGACTGCGATAAAGATATATTCTGTAAGTCCCATATTGTCCTCTTCCCCTGCCGTGAAATACGTCACCTATCGTTTAACAGTCAGCACTGAGACATGTAGCCAATCCGTGCTGGTATTTTTACAACCACACGGGAGATTACTGACTTCGCTTTACCATTGCCATAAACTCCAGTGCAGCCGGTGACAGACTCTTGCCCCTGCGGCAGGCCAGATAAAAACTACGATGAACTGTAAGGCCGCTGACCTTCAACTCGACAAGCGTGCCATCTGCCAGCTCATGCCCAACGGCAAGGGTTGATACAAAGGCTGCCCCTGCCCCGCTTAATGCGGCGCGCCGGACTGCCTCACTGCTGCCAAGTTGAGCAACCACCCGCAGCTGGCGCGGGTCCAGCCCGCTTTTCTGAAGCGCAGCATCTACTGCCGTACGGGTACCCGAACCAGCCTCTCGAATCACCAGTGGCAACTGTACGAGCTGATCGCGTTCTATCATGGTTGCCGGACACAGATCAGGCCTGGCAACCAGTATGATCCGCTCGGTCATAACCTCCTGCATACTGATACTGTCATCATCAAGCTGCCCACCCACCACAGCCAGCTCAACCAGTTCATCCTGCAACAACCGCAGCACCTCTCGGGTATCCCCCTGCTGAAGTTCAAGGCGGACACCGGGCCAGGCCGTACTGAAACGTCCCAGCATATCCGGAATGAGAAAGGCAGCCGGAATGGTACTGGCCCCTACCCGCAAGGTTGCCTGCTCAAGCCCCTGGAAGCGTCTGACCGCCTCAACAGCCTCATTACAGTGCCGGCAGATCCCGGCGGCATGGTCGTAAAAAAGCCGCCCGACCTCAGTCAACGCGACCTGGCTTGCCGAGCGATCAAAGAGGCGTACATTCAGCTCCTCTTCCAATGCCCGGATATGCTGGCTGGCAGTGGATTGGGCCAGACTGACCGCCTCACCTCCCTTTGAAAAACTCCGGGTATCGGCAACGGCCAGAAATACTTCCAACTGTTTCAATGTCATAGCGTCACCTATCTAAATAATAAATTCACACTAGCGCTTTTCTATCAGATTATCTATTTGCCAGGCAAGCATACAAATTGGTATCAAATATATTCACTTTTTTGCATACAAAGGAGAAACAACACCATGCTGAAGAAACTTGTCCTGTCTTTTACCCTCACCCTTGCATCCGCGACAATGGCCCTGGCTGCCAATTATATTGAATCACAGGAGCTGAAAGAGCTTCTTGACAAGAAAACACCGGTCATCCTGGTGGACATTCAACCTGCAGCTGATTTTGAAAAACAGCACCTGCCCGGCTCGATTGAGACCAATGCCTTTCCTGCCAAGACGGATGAAGAAAAGGCACGTCTGGACAAGGTTCTTGCACGTATCAAGAGCTCTAAAGATCCTGTGGTGGTAGTCTGTCCCCGTGGCAAGTCAGGCGCCAAAAACAGCTACAACCACCTTGAATCAAAAGGTGTATCAGAAGACCGGATGCAGATTCTGGAGGGTGGCATTGCCGAATGGCCCTTCAAAGAACTGTTTGTGACGGGCCGTTAACCTGAGAGAACTACAGCAAACGACCGGGGCGGCCATGGCAGATGTGGCCGCTGGCTGTACCTCCTGCGGTGAATGTGTTCGCCCTTGCAGCTTTCTGCAACAGCAGGGTACTCCGCTGTCAATAGCGCAGCAGGGGACAACTGACCGCAACCTGCTTGCTGCCTATGGCTGTTCATTGTGCGGCCTGTGCGATGCTGTCTGCCCTGAGAGTCTTTCTCCTTCCGGCATGCTGCGTGCCATGCGTAATGAGGCGGCAGATCGCGGGCTGGTAAACCTGAAAGCGTATACCCCCTGGCTCAATTATGAAAAAATGGGGGCCTCTCCATTTTTCCGGCGGGATCTGATCCCGACCGGTTGCACCACCGTTTTTTTCCCCGGCTGTTCTTTACCCGGCACCAGACCGGATGCAGTGCTAGAGCTGTTCAAGCGTCTGCGCCTGATGGAACCAGCCGCCGGCCTGGTTCTGGATTGCTGTGGTAAGATATCCCATGACCTGGGATTAACAGACCATTTCACCGCGCTCTTTGGACGGTTGTCAAAACGGTTACGGCACAAAGGTATCACCTGTATTCTCACCGCCTGCCCCGGCTGTAGCAAGATTCTGCGTAACTACGGAGAAGGGTTTGATGTTACCAGTATCTATGAGGTACTTGCAGCATGCACCGTGCCCACGCCTCCTGCTTCTCCTTGCGCTGTTGTGACCATCCATGATCCCTGCCCGGCCCGGTTTGATCCGGCACAGCAAACCGCTGTCCGCCAACTGGTACAATCCTGTGGGTACCGTATTGAAGAGCTGCCCTCCCACGGAACAACCACCCGTTGCTGTGGTCAGGGCGGCATAGTGGAAGGTTGCGTTCCGGGCACCATTAAACAGGAAACCAGACTTATTGCTGCTGAGGCAGCCGGACGCCTGGTTATTTCCTCTTGTGCATCCTGCAGTGATAGCATTACAACAGCAACAGCAGCTGGCCATGTTGTTGACCTGTTGATCAACAAGACTGATTTTTCTGCCAAACCGGTCTCATCGGCCAGGCGCTGGTTGAACCGCCTGAAACTGAGATTTGCGAGATTACTATGATCAAGTGGCCTGCCCTAATTCTGATGTTTTTTGCCATCCCTGCCTTTGCAGACGAGATTGCCCTATCCCGTTTCGGCTCTGAAGGGATCAAGGGCTGGGAAAGCAAGAGCTTTAAAGGCACCACCGAGTACACAATAGTACAGGAAAATGGCAGGAGCGTCCTCAAGGCACATGCCAAGGCCGCTGCATCAGGCCTGTCAAAAAAGATTACATTTAAACCTGCCAGCTACCGCTACCTCAAATGGAGCTGGAAAATATCCAACACCATTGCTCAGGGCAATGAAAAGAGCAAACAGGGTGATGACTATGCTGCCCGGGTCTATGTGGTCTTTCCGGGCCGCTTCTTCTGGCAGATGCGGGCATTAAACTACATCTGGGCCAACAAACTGCCCAAGGGTGAGTTTGTCCCCAACGCCTTTACCTCCAATGCCATGCTGATTGCTGTTGAATCTGGGCCATCAAAAGCAGGTCAGTGGGTTACCGAAGAACGCGACCTCCTGGCTGATTTTCGCCGTGTATTTGGCGAAGACCCGCCCGAGGCAGGCGCCGTTGCCATCATGACTGATACCGACAACACCGGTGCAGAGGCCACTGCCTGGTACGGAGACATCACCCTCTCGACAAATCGTTGATGTTCTGTGCTATAATATCTACCTGATTTATCAACATATACAGGGGGTCTGTCGTGTGGAAACCGATCTACCGTAGCATCCTTGTCTGCCTGATCCTTATCGGCTGTCTGCACAGTACTGGTGCAACTGCAGCGACAATTGAAAGGGCGATCTTTGCCGGTGGCTGCTTCTGGTGCATGGAACAGCCCTTTGATACATTACCGGGTGTTCTGTCAGTCATGCCCGGTTACACCGGCGGCACCAAACTGAATCCGACCTATCAGGAGGTCTCTGCCGGCGGCACAGGCCATGCTGAAGCGGTTGAGATCCTCTTTGACCCCAGCAAAATCAGTTACCAAAAACTGCTGCTGGTATTCTGGCACAATATCGATCCAACCGTAGCTGACCGTCAGTTCTGCGACATCGGTCACCAGTACCGGGCAGCCATTTTCTACCTTTCTGAACAACAGCACAAACTGGCCCAGGACTCCAAAGAACAGGTCAACAAGACAAAGCGTTTTAAAGAAGCGATTCTAACCAAAATTGAGCCTGCCAGTACCTTCTATCCTGCAGAAGAATACCATCGTCAGTATTACAAGAAGAATCCGTTCAGATACCGTTTCTATCGTGCAAACTGTGGCCGGGACAAGCGTTTGAAAGAGCTGTGGGGAACTGCAGCCGGTCATTAACCGAAAAGGGGTGCAGTCATGAAAAGCATGCTACTGTTGGTTGGAACGATCCTGTTGGCCCTGCTGCTGGCCTGCAGCAACAGCACGACCTCCACCGCGACCACAGCCGCAAAAACAGCTTCTGAAGCGAAAACCATCAAACTCTATTCCGTTGCCAGCAAGGGGTACATCATGAGCGACAAGGTGATCAAGACTGAAGAGGAATGGAAAAAACTGCTGACCCCCCAACAGTACAATGTTACCCGTGAAAAGGGCACCGAAGCACCATTTAGCGGAGCAACCTGGAATACCCATGAAAAGGGGATCTATCATTGCATCGGCTGCGGCAATGACCTGTTCAGTTCAGAGCACAAGTTTGATTCAGGCACCGGCTGGCCCAGTTTCTGGCAACCGGTTGCGCCTGAAAATGTAACCGAGAGGCCTGATAACAGCCTGTTCATGCGCCGTACCGAAGTGGTCTGCAGCCGCTGTGATGCCCACCTGGGCCATGTCTTCAATGATGGCCCAAAGCCGACCGGTCTGCGCTACTGCATGAATTCTGCCGCCCTGCAGTTTGTCAAGACCCCCTGATGACTGCCGCTCCCCGGATACTGCCTGATACACCGTACAACAGGCAGCTGGCTGAAAATGTCCATCCCGGCCATTGGATCAACCCGGAACCGCTTGGGCGCTATAATCTGGTGGTGATCGGTGCCGGAACAGCCGGTCTGATCTGCGCTGCCGGAGCCGCAGGCCTGGGGGCAAAGGTGGCCCTGGTAGAACGCAACCTGATGGGAGGTGACTGCCTCAACACGGGCTGCGTGCCCTCCAAGGCGCTGATCCGTGCAGCCAGGGCGGTATATGATGCTCGTACCGTTTCCGAGTTTGGCATGCAGGACAGCAACCTTGCCGGCTTTGATTTCAAGGTTGCCATGGAGCGGATGCAACGCCTGCGTGCCGGCATCAGCCGGCACGATTCTGCCGAACGGTTCCGGGATGAACTGGGAGTTGATCTGTTTATTGGCAAAGCATGCTTCAGCGGGCCGGACAGTGTACATGTGGATGGTAAGACGCTGCAGTTTAAAAAGGCTGCCATCTGTACCGGGGCCCGGGCAGCGGCGCCAGCGGTGCCCGGGCTGGCTGAAGCTGGCTACCTGACCAATGAGACGGTCTTTTCACTGACTGAACTGCCGCTTCACCTGGCGGTGATTGGGGCCGGTCCGATCGGTTGTGAGCTAGCCCAGACCTTTTGCCGCTTTGGCAGCAAGGTGACCCTGATTGAGCTGGCCCCCGCCATTCTGGGCCGTGAAGACCGCGATGCTGCCGCAATCCTGCAGGATGCCTTGATTCGAGAAGGGGTTGATCTTCAACTTGGTGTTAAAATATCAGCCGTTACATCCAAAGGTAGCCGGAAGGTTCTGCATCTTGAGCAGGAGGGGCATTCCCTGGAGGTCACGGTTGATCAGATCCTGGTTGGTGTGGGCCGTGCCCCCAACACGGAGGGACTGGCACTGCAGACAGCCGGAGTCGAGTTTGACAGAAGCGGCGTGAAGGTCAATGACCGGCTGCAGACCACCAATGCAAGCATCTATGCAGCCGGCGATATCTGTTCGGCCTACAAGTTCACCCATATGGCCGATGCCCAGGCCCGGATCCTGCTGGCCAATGCCCTCTTCAAGGGCAGACAGAAGGTGTCGGACCTGATCATACCCTGGTGTACCTACACTGATCCGGAGATCGCCCATGTGGGCATGTACGAACAGGATGCAACAGCCCGGGGTATCAGTGTAACCACAATAACGGTCCCGCTTTCCGAGGTTGATCGTGCTGTACTGGATGGAGCAACAGAGGGATTTGCCAGGGTTCACCTGCGCAAAGACACTGACAGGATACTGGGGGCGACCATTGTGGCCCGTCATGCCGGCGAGATGATCAATGAATTGACCCTGGCCATCACCAACAACCTTGGTTTAGGCGCCATTGCCCGAACCATCCACCCCTACCCCACCCAGGCAGAGGTGATCAAGAAGCTGGCTGATACCTATAACCGTACCCGCCTGACACCGTTTTTGACCCGCCTTTTGTCAGGTTGGCTGAAATGGCAGAGGGGTTGATGGTCCAGGTACCTGCCTTAACAGAGACTATCAGGCTGGCTGTATTTATTGGCCTGTTTGCACTGCTTGCTGCAGCTGAACGGCTCTGGCCCAGACGCCCGCTTACGGTTTCCAAAAGCAGACGCTGGCTGGCAAACATCAGTATCATTGTGGCAGATTCACTGGTGATCCGTCTGTTTTTCCCGATTCTACCGGTAGCGCTGGCAGCCACTGCAAAGATAAACAACCTGGGCCTGTTCAACCAGCTATCTTTGCCGAGCTGGTTGAACATGACGGCAGGCCTGTTGGTTCTGGACCTGGTCATCTACCTGCAGCACCGTCTGTTCCACCGTGTACCGCTGCTCTGGCGTCTGCACCGGATGCACCACACCGATCTTGATCTTGATGTATCGACCGGTAATCGCTTTCATCCGTTTGAAATTGCCCTGTCACTATTCATCAAGATGGCGGTCGTGCTGCTGTTCGGCATAGACCCGCAGACGGTACTGCTGTTTGAAATCCTGCTGAATGCCACCTCGATGTTCAACCATGCCAATCTATCCATTCCCCTGCCACTGGAACGCTGGCTGCGCCTGTTTCTGATTACACCTGACATGCACCGGGTCCATCACTCGGTTATCCCGGGAGAGACGGACAGCAATTTCGGCTTCAGCCAGCCCTGGTGGGATCGCCTGCTGGGCACCTACCGAGCACAGCCCCGCGACGGACACCTGAAAATGACGATCGGACTGCGCGAATACCGCAAACAGGACGAACTGGGAGTCTGGCGCCTGTTGCGCATTCCCTTTGAATCCATGTCTGCCCGGAGAAGCGTGTGAAGAGTAAAAAAATCATCCTGGTTCTGACCGGCCTGGCCATTGTGGCCCTGTTCTTTTACCTTGATCTGGGCCGCTATCTGACCCTTGAGAGTCTCAAGGCCAACCGTCAACTGCTGCAAACATTCTATGCTGATCATACGCTGCTGATGGTGGCAGCCTTCATGGGGGTCTACATCATCCAGACCGGCCTGGCCCTGCCCGGGGCCACCATCCTGTCGCTCTCTGCAGGCGCCATCTTCGGGCCGGTCATGGGTACGGTCTACGCGGTCTGTTCGGCATCCATCGGCGCCACCCTCGCCTTTCTGTTCACCCGCTACCTGCTGCGGGATGCCGTGCTCAGAAGATTCGGCAACAGGCTTGAAGGAATGAACAAGGAGCTTGAAGAACGTGGCATCAACTACCTGTTATTCCTGAGGCTAGTCCCACTCTTTCCGTTCTTTTTGATCAATCTGGCTGCGGGGCTGACTCGCCTGCCTTTGCGCACCTTTATGCTGGGCACCTTCTTTGGCATCATTCCGGGCGGGTTTGTCTATGTCAACGCCGGTGCAAGTCTGGCCTCCATCAATAACCTGTCTGATATCGCTTCAGCACGGGTACTGGGCTCATTTGCCCTGTTAGGTCTGTTTGCACTGATCCCGGCTCTGTATGCACACTTTAAGAACAGGAACACGACTACCCCATGACCTTTGATCCACCCCGTTGGACACGTTTTCAGCTTGATACCACTGCAGTCTGGCTATGCCCTGATCGTCCCGCCTGGTTTGTCCCCACCGCACGCGGTGACCGGTTGCTGCAGCAGATGCCGGCCGACACGGCCAGTCAGGATCTTGCAACCGCAACCTTCCTGCAAAGGCTGCCTGATCCGCCTGCAAACAGCTACCAGGGCCGCCAGACGCTGCTGGGTACTACGCCGCAGCTACGGGAACTCTGGCTGCATATCACGGATCGTTGCAACCTGTCCTGCAGCCACTGCCTGTTCAGTTCCGGCCCGGACCAGGGACGTCAGCTCTCACTGCAACAACTGAAACAGCATATTGATGATGCAGCAGCCCAGAGATGCCGCCTGTTTGCCCTGACCGGTGGAGAACCGCTGGTGCACCCTGATTTTGCCGAGCTGATCGGCCATATCCTGGCCATACCGGACAGCCGGATTGCCGTTCTGACCAATGGTCTGTCTGTGGCTGACAAACTGGCTGCTGACTGGCCCAGGCAGCGGATTCACCTGCAGATCAGCCTTGACGGCAGGCCGGAACACCATGATCAGCTACGGGGAAGTGGTAATTTTATCCACCTGGAACAGCAGCTTTGCTGGCTACGTGAGCAAGGTTGGCGCTACACCCTGAGTTGTTGCGTCACCAAGGAAAATGCCCGCGACCTGACCTGGCTGGTTGACTATGCTGCGGACCAAGGGGCTGCTGCACTGCACCTGATGTGGCACTTTATCCGTGGCCGGGGCAGCGTTGCCCAGCATCTGCAGCCGCCGGAACTGCTACAACCGGTACTGGCTGCCCTGCTGCGGGCAGAACAACGGGGCATCACCATCGACAACATCGAAAACCTGAAAGCTCAGATCTTCTCAGCGCCGGGTACGATCCACGACGGCTCCAGTGCAGGCTGGGAGGCAGCGGCCATCGGCCCGGATAATCAACTCTACCCCTCTGCAGCCACCATCGGCCTTGCTGAGCTGGCAACCCCACTGGATCAGGGACTTTTGCAGGCCTGGCAGCAAAGCCCCATACTGGCTCGGATCAGGCAAACCAGTGTAGCCGGTCTTTCCGATCCCTGGCGTTTTCTGCTGGGTGGTGGTGACCTTGATCATTGTTACCATCACAATGGCAGCTTTGTCGGTGCAGATCCCTACCAACCCCTGTTTGAACAGCTGTCTCTGCAGCTGATCAAACAGGCGGCAGACCGATTGCCTGAAGCTGCACAACCCGGACTGCGCCTCAAGATGGGAGAGCTGCTGGTCAGCTGCGGCAGTCACGGCCCGGTGGCGCTCTGTCACACCAATTGTCTCCTGACACTGGAACCTTTTGCCGACAGTCGCAGCCGGGTGGGCAGCTACTACGCCGAGGCTGTTGGAGACAAGCGGCTGGAGATCCTGAATCCGGTTCATTACGATGAAAACATGATGCAGCACATTCCCGCTGCCTTCCGTTTCAGGGGGTATGGCTGCGGCAGCCCGGTGCTGGATGCCGACCTCAAACCTGGTGAGCAGGTGGTTGATCTGGGCTGCGGCAGCGGTGTGGAATGTTTTATTGCCGCCCGGCTGGTGGGGAAAGATGGTCTGGTGACCGGCATTGATATGCTGGAGCCGATGCTTGATCTGGCCCAAAAGGGCGCACTTGAAGTACAAGAGCACCTTGGCTACAACAACCTGCAGTTTTTAAAAGGTTTTCTCGAATCACTTCCCGTTGCCGACAACTCACAGGATCTGGTGGTTTCCAACTGCGTATTGAACCTGTCTACCGATAAACGCAGCACCTTCAGCGAGATCCTGCGCATCCTGAAGCCGGGGGGCAGGCTGGTGGCGGCAGATGTGGTCTGCGAGACCGAACCAGATGCCGCTATCCTGAATGACGAAACCCTGCGGGGTGAATGCATCAGCGGCGCCCTGACCCAGAAAGACCTGCTGGGTATCCTGGATGAAACCGGTTTCACCGGTTTCAGTGTGATCAAGCGCCTGCCCTACCGGGTGGTAAATAACCATCCGTTCTTCTCACTGACCTTTTGCGTGCGGAAGCCGGAAAACAGTTCTGAAACCGTACTGATCCTCTACCCCGGCCCTGCAGCAGGCTTGCTGGCACCCTCAGGTGCCTGGCTGCAGCCAGGACAGGTCAACCGGATATCCAGGCAGGATGCGGATCTACTGGGCACCCAGGTCTGGCATCTGGACAGCCACGGCTTTGTCACCAATGTGACCATTGAGGCTGGCGCCAACTGCTCAATAGCGCCGGAAGGCCGCACCAAGACAGCTGCTCCAACCACAAACAGACATGATAGCGGCTGCCTGGTCTGCGGCGCCCCCCTGGTCTACCATCCGGTTGAGCAACAGACCGCCTGTCATTTCTGTGGCAAGACGCTGTCAGCCAACGCCTGCTGTGAACAGGGGCACTTTGTCTGTGATAGCTGCCATACCGACGATGCCTTAAGCCTGATTGAACACCTCTGCACAACCAGCAGCATATCTGACCCGATCCAACTCATGAAGGAGATCCGTCGGCATCCTTCCATTCCGCTCCACGGCCCCCAATATCATGCCCTGGTGCCTGGCGTTTTACTGGCCGGCCTGCGTGCTGCCGGGCACCCGGTTACCTCAGAGCAGCTGCATGCCGCTATCCGGCGTGGCGCCGGGGTCAGTGGCGGCAGCTGTGGTTTTATGGGAATCTGCGGTGCAGCTACCGGTGCAGGTATCGCATTTAGCGTGTTGTTGGAGGCGACACCACTCAAGGCGGCCAGCCGTCAGACTGTGCAACAGATTGTGCAGCAGGTTCTGGCCGAGATAGCTGGATATGAGGCAGCCCGCTGCTGTCAGCGTGATTGCTGGATCGCCCTGCACACCGGAATGCGGCTTGCTGCAAAGCTGTTCAGCCTGAAGCTTCCTGCTGTTGAGCCGTTTTGCTGTACCCAGATGGCCCGAAATCATGAATGTCTGGGACTGGACTGCCCCCTCTGGCCATAGGCACGAAACAACTATAGCTGCTTGACACAGATCCGGCCTGAGGTACTCTTACGCTTGTAACAAACAGGGAGCAGACCTCATGATCTCTGCTGCAACCTACAGTGCTGTGACGAATCTGCCAACCCGACGATTTTTCCTCGGGTTGGCTCTGTTGTCTGTTATTCTGCTGCTGACCGGCTGTAACCCTCAATCTGCTGAAAAACCGTTGCAGTACAGCAAAACACCATCGGCAGCACTGCCACCGGTCTACCGCTTTGCAGTCCATCCCCTGCATAACCCGGCAAAACTTGCTGAGGCCTATCAACCGCTGATCGAGTTCTTAAATCTTCATATCCCGGAAGCACACTTTGAACTGGAGGCCTCACGGGATTATCAGGCTTTTGAAGAAAAATACCGCACCCGACGCCCCGAATTTCTGTTGCCCAATCCCTGGCAATCGATTGAAGCCATGAAGAACGGCTACCAGGTGATTGCCATGGCCGGTGACGCAGAAGACTTCAAAGGACTCTTTATTGTCCGTAAAAACAGTCCGATCAAAAAGCCGGCCGATCTCAAGGGGAAGACCGTCAGTTACCCTTCCCCGACTGCCCTGGCAGCCTGCATCATGCCGCAGTACTACCTGCATCAACAAGGTATTAACATTAACCGTGATATTACCAACATCTACGTGGGATCCCAGGAATCATCCATCATGAGTACCTACCTGGACCAATCCGCAGCAGGTGTCACCTGGCCGGTCCCCTGGCGGCTGTTTCAGCAGGACCATCCCCACGAAGCTGCCCAGCTTAAAGTACTTTGGGAAACGCCCTGTCTGCTGAACAACTCGGTGATGATACGTGATGATGTACCGTCAGTGATCGGCCGGAAGGTCAGACAACTGCTGCTTGATCTGCCACAAACAGCAGAAGGGCGAGCTGTCTTGAGCAGTATGTCCACTACTCGTTTTCATGTCGCTGACAATGGAAGCTATCAAAAGGTACGTGACTATGTGACAGCCTTTGAAAAAGAGGTACGCCCGGTGGATACAAAGTGATCTTCAACAGACTGACCTGGTTTCTGGCGGGTACGCTGCAACGGCGCATGGTTGCCGGCATGACACTGGTTATGGCAATCACCATGTCCCTGTTTGTGCTGGACATGACCCGCCGCCAGGAAGCCGTTGCCCTGCAGCAGCATGTCCTGCAGGCACGTGCCTTAACCCAGAGTGTCTCAGCATCCTCAGCCGTCTGGGTTGCCTCACGGGATTACAGTGGGCTGCAGGAAATCATCGCAGCCCTTGAACACTATCCAAATCTGGCCCACGCCATTGTTCTTGATTCCCGTGGTCAGGTTCTGGCTCACAGTGATCGCAAGCGGATCGGTCTCTATCTGACCGGTTTGCCCGATCAGCCATTATTGCAGGTTCTACAAGAAACTATCCGCATGGTGGATGTTGCAAGTCCGATCCTGCTTGGCGGGAAACCGATCGGTTGGGTACGGATAGGCCTCAACGGTAATGGGCTTGAGGCTGACATTGCCGAGATACACCGCAACGGACTCATTTTTGCGCTGGCAGCAGTCATGCTGGGAGCCCTGCTCGCCGTGCTTACCGGTCGTTATCTGACCCGTCGGCTTGATCTGATTCAAGAGGTGGTTGACCAGGTTGAGACAGGCAACGCAGATGTGCGTGTACAGCTTGCTGGAAACGATGAGGCTAAACGTCTCGGTCTTGCCGTAAATGCGATGCTCGACGCACTATCCCAACGTGCTGAATCTCTGCAGCAGAGTGAACAGCGCTTCCGATCGATGATAGAAAACGCCGGCGACGCTATTTACATCCACGATCACAACGGAAAGATACTGAGTGCCAACCAGGTCTGCTGTTGTCAAACAGGCTATACTCTTGATGAACTGTTGATGTCTCCCGTGTCATTAATAGACAGACAGATTGACTTGCAGACATTAGAAGAAACCTGGCGCCTGGCTACGGCAGCCCCTGCCAGATTCCCCATGACACTGAAAACTGTTCACACTCGCAAGGACGGCAGCAGTTTTCCGGCCGAGGTGCGCCTCAGTCTGCTCCCGGCAGGTGATGATGTGCATTTCGTTGCCATGGTACGCGACATCACCGAGCGCAAGCGTGCCGAGGACGAGTTGCTGCGTGCCAAGGCTGCCGCCGAAACGGCCAATACCACCAAGAGCGAATTTCTGGCAAATATGAGCCACGAAATCCGTACCCCGATGAACGGGGTGATCGGTAATGCCCAGCTGCTCCGCTTTACCGATCTGACCGAAGAACAGTCCCGCTACCTCGAATATATCGAAGCTGATGCCAAGCATCTGGTTTCGGTTATCAATGACCTGCTTGATATCTCCAAGATTGAGGCAGGCAAGATGGAGCTTGAACAGACCTCATTCAGTCTGCGCGGCTGCATCAATGACCTGTTGAAACCAATGGCTCCGAGGATTGCAACCAAGGGGCTGATCTTCAATATCGAGATTGCCAACACGGTCCCGGATGCCTTGACCGGAGATCAGCTCAGGCTGAAACAGATCCTTCGTAATCTGGTAGGCAACGCCATCAAGTTTACCGATCAGGGATCTATCACATTGCGGGTCGAACTGCTTGAGCACTCAGAAAACAAGGCATTATTTTATTTCAGTGTGATTGACACCGGCATCGGCATCCCTCAAGAAGCACTTGAAAGGTTGTTTACCCCCTTTACCCAAGCCGATAGTTCAGTAACACGAAAGTTCGGAGGAACCGGCCTGGGTCTGTCAATCTGCAACCGGCTGGCCGGGTTGATGGGGGGCAACATTTCCGTTGAAAGCAGCGAAGGTGCAGGAAGCTGTTTCCATGTCACCCTGCCGTTTCAGACCAGGCAACCCGGGACATTACCGCAGGAGGAGCCGCTTCAAAGCAGCGCCTCACCGGGATGGCAGGGAACACCGCTCACCATCCTGCTGGTGGACGACAGTCAGACCAGCCAGATCATGGCAGCGAACCTGCTGCGCCATTTCGGCCACAGGGTACAGACCGCTGAAAATGGAGCAGATGCTTTGGAACAGTGGCGCAAAGACTCATTTGACATTATTCTGATGGATATCCAGATGCCGGTGATGGACGGTCTTGAGGCCATGCGCATCATCCGCGAAGAAGAGCGTACAACCAACCGCCATACCGCCATCATTGCCCTGACCGCCCATGCCCTGGTTGAACAGCGCAATCATCTACTCTCCTCCGGCTTTGATGGTTATGTCTCAAAGCCGTTGGATATTGCTGTGTTGCATACAGAAATGAAGCGGGTTCTGAACCCGAAAACAGATACTCCAGAATACTGTCGATTGGATTAAAACATGAGTCTGCAACAGACAGATCTGCCTCTGATACTGCTGGTTGATGATGTCCCCTCCAACCTGCACCTGCTGGTGGCGGCGTTAAAGGATGATTACCGGCTCAAAACCGCTGTCAGTGGCCAGGCCGCTCTGGAGCTGGCAGCCCGTGAAGACCGTCCTGAGCTGATACTGCTGGATATAATGATGCCGGAAATGAACGGGATTGAGGTGCTGCGCAGGTTGCGCGACACCCCTGACACTGCCGGAATTCCGGTTATCTTTGTTACAGCCGACAACTCTGAGCAGAGCCAATTAAGTGGCTTGGAGCTGGGCGCGGATGATTATCTTACCAAACCGGTGGTCACTGCCGTACTGAAGGTGCGGGTCCGCAACCTTCTGCAGCGTAAGCGCATAGAACGGGAACTTCGCCTTGCCAGTCACGTCTTCAACTACAGTGGTGAAGCGATCATGATCACCGACCGCTCCAACCGGATCATCGAGGTTAACGCTGCTTTTACCCGGCAGACCGGATACCTGCTGGAAGAAGTGAAGGGACAGGATCCAAAAATTCTTTCCTCCGGCCGCACCAGCCCGGAAGAGTACCGTTCAATGTGGCAGAGTCTTCATGATCAGGGGTTTTGGCAGGGAGAGCTGTGGGACCGCAGGAAAGACGGGGGCGTGTATCCTAAGCTGCTGACCATCTCAGTTGTCCGAAACCCCAAGGGGCAGATTGATTTCCATATCGGCAGTTTTACCGATATTTCCCGGCAGAAAACCGTAGAGGCGGAAATCCGTCATGTTGCCAATCATGACTACCTGACCGGTCTGCCCAACAGGATGTACGTTCAAGTGGTGCTGGAACAGACCATGACCCTGGCACGGCGTGAGCATACCGAACTTGCCGTGATGTTTATTGATCTTGATCGTTTCAAGAACATCAACGACACCTTTGGACATGCTGTGGGGGACGGGCTTTTGATACAGGTTGCGGCACGGCTCAAACAGAGCGTACGGGAAAGCGATCTGGTGGCCCGGCTTGGCGGAGATGAATTTGTGGTGGTAATGACCAGTCACCTGACTGTTAACGGCGAGATTACCGTGGCACAAAAAATCCTGGAAAATCTGTCATTACCCTATCAGGTTGGTGAACTGACCCTGCACAGTACCCCCAGTATCGGCATCAGCCGCTATCCTTTTGATGCACTGTCAGTTGAGGAACTTATGAAGCATGCTGATATGGCCATGTATCAGGTCAAACAGTCCGGCAGAGGCCAGTACCGCTTTTTTGAGCCAATACCCGCGGCCGGCAACCCGGAACGACCCGCATGATCAGCACCTCTTTTACCAAAAGCCCGCCTCGCCACTGGGCCATCTTCAGCCTTACCCTACTGATGCTGGGCCTGTTGCTGTTTCTGTATCTTTTCAGGGAACATGAGCGGGCAGGGATACGTGAGCAAGATCAGCTGCTACGGAAGGCTGAGATCATCAGTAAAAACACGGTCTGGAATCTGGAGTCGCTGAACAAGCTGCTGCTCAGTCTGCAAAAAGACCCTGCCTTGCAGGCAAACGACCCCGGCTATAACCAACGTTTTGAGGACCTGGCGAACGCCATGCCCGGCGTCCGTACCATACTGCGGCTGGACGTCCAGGGGATAACCCGCCTTTCAAACAGGGCTGAACTGCTGGAAAAAAGCTTCAGTGATCGTGATTATTTCAGGATTCCACAACAACATGCGGGCGAGGATCTGCTGTATGTCTCCCCTCCCTTCAGGACAACCCTGAACAGTTATGTTATCAACCTGAGCAGGCCACTGCGCAACCCTGACGGCAGTTTCGCCGGCGTCATCACAGCATCTCTTGACCCGGATTACTTCAGCACCCTGCTTTTATCCGTTTTGTATGCGCCGGACATGCGTTCTGCTCTGGCCCACTGGGATGGGCTGCTGTTCCTCATGGAACCCGGTCACAAGGAGTTCATCGGCAAAAACCTTGCCGTACCGGGCAGTTTCTTCAGCAGGCACCGCGCCAGTGGCAAACAACAGACTGTGCATGCCGGTATTGTCTACGCCACCGGTAGAAACCAGATGATGGCACAGATCACCATCCAACCCGATTCGCTGAAGATGAACAAACCATTGGTGGTGGCGGTATCCCGGGATCTTGACGTTGTGTATGCCGACTGGCGGAGCGAAGCGACCATACTGGGATCACTGTTTCTACTGTGTGCGGTGTTGGCCGGTTTTACCCTGCATTTTTTCCATAAACGCCACGAGGAGTTTACAAAACAGAAGGCCGTGTCGGATGAAAGTATCCGCAAACTGAATGAGGAGTTGGATCGATTCTTCAGCATGGCCCTGGATATGCTCTGCATCGCTGATCTGGAAGGCCACTTCAAACGGCTGAACCGTTCCTGGGAAGAAACCCTGGGCTATACCCTTGAAGAGCTGACCGGAAAACAGTTCCTTGACTTTGTCCATCCTGATGACATCCCAGCTACCCTGGCTGCCCTGTCTGATCTGGATGCAAACAAACAGATTCTCAATTTCAACAATCGCTACCGTTGCAAGGATGGTTCCTACCGTTGGATCGAATGGCGCTCGGCCCCCTGTGCCAACCTGATTTACGCCGCTGCACGGGATATCACTAAACGTAAGAACGCTGAAGCAGCGCTTGAAGAAAGCGAACGGTTCATGCGGGTGTTGACTGACATCATACCCGGTATGGTGGGCTACTGGGATACGGATCTGCGCAACCGCTTCGCCAATATCGCCTACCTGGAATGGTTTGGCAAAACAGCTGAGCAGATGCACGGCATCCATATCCGCGACATGATGGGTGACGAGCTGTTCGCTAAAAATGAACCATACATGCGGGCAGCGCTGAACGGAGAACGGCAACGCTTTGAACGCACCCTCACCAAGGCTGACGGCAGCATCGGTTATACCTGGGCCCACTATATACCGGATATCGCCAATGGACAGGTCAGGGGCTTCTTTGTCCTGGTATCTGATATTACGGAACTGAAACTGACCCAGCTGCAACTGGAGCAACGTACAAAAGAGGCCGAAGCTGCCAATCGGGCAAAATCAGAATTCCTGGCCAATATGAGCCACGAGATCCGCACCCCGATGAACGCCATTCTTGGGTTGACCAGACTGGTGCTTGAGACTGAGCTTGATCCGCGCCAGAGGGATTTTCTGCTCAAGGTCTACAATGCATCGCAAGCATTGATGGAAATCCTGAATGATATTCTTGACTACTCAAAAATTGAAGCCGGCCGGGTTGAAATAGAACAGATACCGATCTCTGTGGAAGAGGTTGTCAGGAATACTATGGGGTTGTTCAGGGCTAAAATTGAAGAAAAAGGGCTTGCCACCATCATAGAACTCGCCTCTTCCCTCCCTGCTGTGCTTCAGGGCGATCCGATGCGCCTGTCACAGGTGCTCAACAATCTGGTGGGAAATGCCGTCAAGTTTACCGAAAGCGGGGAGATCCGCATCAGGGTTGAACAGATACAAGAAGACTGTAGAACGGTTACGCTCTGTTTTTCAGTACAGGATACCGGCATTGGCCTCGACAAGGATGAAACAGCCCGGTTGTTCCAGGCCTTTACCCAGGCTGACAGCACCATCAGCCGCAAATACGGCGGCACCGGACTGGGGTTGACCATCTGCCAAAGACTGGTTGGACTGATGGGAGGTTCCATCAGCGTCTCAAGCCTAAAGGGAGTTGGCAGCACCTTCAGTTTTGTCATTCAGATGGAAAAAGTTCCCCCGGGTACCCAGGCAAAGAAACTGCATGCCTTTGCTGAAGGTGCAATGGGTACACCAGATCCTTTGGCAGTGTTATCAGCGCACCAGAAGAAGCTTGAACTGAACAGGCTGCGTGTCCTGTTGGTGGAAGACAACCGGATCAACCAGGAGGTGGCTGCCGAGATACTGCGTCAGTACGGAGCAGAAGTCACCCTTGCGGACCACGGTGCTGCTGCACTTGAGCTGATTACCGGCCCCGGCTTTGACGTTGTACTGATGGACCTGCATATGCCGGTAATGGACGGATTTGAAGCCACCCGCAAAATCAGGGAGCTGTACGACAGTGCAACCCTGCCGGTGATTGCCATGACCGCTGCAGTCTTGCAGGATGACCGTGAACGCTGCACTGCAGCAGGAATGGTGGATTTTGTAGCCAAACCGGTCAATCCTCTGGAACTGGTGGCTGTGCTGAAACGCTTTCAAAAAACAGATTCCCCATCCCCACTACGCTACAAGACGGAGACAAAGGCCCCTGAACTGAGCGGTTCTGTCCGTGATCTTCTTGGTTTAGATATCGGCACGGCCTTGCGTCGCATGGGCGGTCACAGCACTTTACTGAACAATCTGTTAAAGGCCTTTGTAGAGGAATATGGCCAGTCAGCGCACGAGCTTAAGGCCTTGTTGGCTGAAGGTAAAACAGATGACGCGCAGCACCTGATCCATAACATCAAAGGTGTCTCCGGCACCGTCGGAGCAATGCGACTGATGAAAGCAGCTGCAGCACTGGAACAGCAGTTGCGTTCAGATCCACGGCAGGCAGATCTGGATCTTTTTAGCCGCGAGCTGGAACTGACTCTGTCTGACATCAACTGTCATCTGCTCACCCAGGAACAGGTCATAAGCGACTCTAACAGCAATCATGGGGTATGCGGCCATGGGCAGCTGCTTCCCTTGCTGCAGGAACTGACCACCTACCTGCGTGAACAGGAACTTGCCCCTGAACAGCTGCTGCAGCAGATCGTAAAGCTATCTGCCGGCATAGACAGCCCGTTACTCGCAAATCTGCTGCGTCAGCTGGATCGTTTTGATCATGCCGGTGCGCTTGAGAGCGTACAACAGCTCATTGCCGGGCTGACAGAGCAGCCCCACCAGCCACGATGAAGATTTCCGTTGTCATTCCGGTACTGCATGAGCAGGATCAGATCAACGGGATCATCAGACATCTGCGTTCCATTGATCCTGACGTTGAAATTATCGTGGTTGACGGCGATCCAGGCGGTTCAACCATTGCAGTTATTGCTGACGGTACAGTGTTCCGGCTTGGCTCATCCATCAAAGGACGTGGTAATCAGTTGGCTGCAGGAACCGCCACTGCCAGCGGCGATATCCTGGTGATGCTGCATGCCGACACCTTTTTGCCCTCCCATGCCTTCAGCTCCATCCTGGCCGCGATCAGCCGCGGGGCTGACTGGGGTGCCTTCCGGTTGGGGATTGATGCAACATCCCCCTCGTATCGCCTGATTGAACGATTCGTTGACCTGCGTTGCACGCTGTTCGAGCTTCCCTATGGTGATCAGGCCATCTTTGTCAGCAGGTCTGCTTTACAGGATATCGGTGGGATCCCCGCTATTCCACTGATGGAGGATGTGGCACTGGCCCGTACACTCCGGCAAGCCGGATTCAGGTTTACCATATTGCCTGAACGGGTCCGCACCTCCCCCCGCCGCTGGCAGCAGGATGGGATTGTCCGTCGTACTCTGTGCAACTGGCTATTGTTATTACGTTATCTATTTGGGGCTGATCCCCGGAAACTGGCCAATCAATACCGGGCAAATTGACAGCGACCGGTATTGTGTTACACAGATAAACACATTTAATGACTTCTATGGAGGAATTCGTATGAAGAGAGTAGCAGTAATGTCCTGCCTGCTGGTGCTGTTAAACATTGTCTGTGCCTTTGCCGCAGGTCCGGGTAAAGCGGAGTTTGATAAATGGGCCAAGACGGTAAAGCTTGCCGGTTATAGTTATGGCGGCGTGGACCAGACTGATCCCGGTGTTTTCATGGCCGGCTGGATGAGCAGCAAAGGAGATGTACTGGGGGTGCATCTGCATCCGCTTGCCAGCTTCAAGAACTTTCAACAGGTAATAAACAAGAAAAAACCTGAATCATTCAGTTACAAAGGGCTGCCGGCAGTATTCAGCGACGGCACCGGCTTTGGCCAGATAGCCATCAAATATGAGAAATCAGGCAAGGTGATATCCATCAGTCAGATGGGACAATCAGCCCAGCCCAAGGGATTGTCAAAGACAGAACTACTCAAGCTGCTGGATATTATGAAACCCGAACTGCTACTGAAATAACAGCATTGCGGTCGCAGGAGAAACCATCATGAAAACAGTTCAAACCGTACTTTGTAGCTGTCTGCTCCTGATTGCCACATCTGCCCTGGCCGCCGATTTTACCGGGACCTGGTGCCGCCCTCAACACAGCGGAATGCCGGATGACATTATCTGGGTTACTTCAGGCACAGAACTCTACTCAGTCAAGCTTACAGAAGGCTGGCAGGGCAAGAATTATTCTCAGGGAGTCGCCTCTGCAGTTGCTAATACACTGATTGCCACTTTAAAGGGTGAGGCCTCCGGCAAGGCAATCCATGCCGTCATGACACTCTCGGGCAATCAGCTTTCTTACCGCTCCTACAAAGACAACCAGACCAGTCACTACTGGCAGGGCAACTACCAGCGATGCTCCAAACCGTAGCCCTGTTCGTCAAACCGCCTATACCCGGCCGGGTTAAGACCCGCCTGGCCAGGGCTATCGGTGTAGAGGAGGCCTGCACTGTCTATCGCACTCTGGCTGACCATACGATTCAGCAGGTACAGGCCAGCGGTACGCCGCTGGCCTTGTTCTTTGACGGCTCTGACCCAACACTTTTGCCGTCAACATGGCAGCAGGCATCTCAGCTCTGCCTGCCTCAAGAGGGGACTGATCTTGGTGAGCGGATGGCCGTTGCCTTTAGCAGACTGTTTGCCGAAGGCAACCAACAGGTTGTCCTGATCGGCAGCGATATTCCCGGCCTGGATGCCGATTACCTGCAGGCCGCATTCAACGCCTTGCAACAGCATGATGTGGCAATCGGCCCGACAGAGGATGGCGGCTACTGCCTGATCGGCTGCCACAGCAACAGATTCTCCCCCCTACTCTTTCAGGGTATACAATGGAGTACCGAGTTCGTGTTTGGACAGACCTGTTACGCCTGCACCCAGTTAAACCTGGATGTCTGTTGTCTGCCGCCACTCAGGGATATAGACACCGTAGATGATCTGAAAGCAGTACTCAGTTAGCACAGCCATTCGTTCTATGGCTTGATGCCAGACAGGAGCAGACCATGAACCACCTTTTTTCTCCTTTCCGGATACGTAGCATTTCAGCCAGAAACCGTATCTTCATGTCTCCCATGTGCCAATACTCAAGTATCCACGGCATTCCCACGGACTGGCACCTGGTGCACTATGGTAGCAGGGCTGCCGGTGGTGCAGGTCTTATCATGGTGGAAGCTACGGCTGTATGCCCCGAAGGCAGAATCAGCCCCCTTGATTGCGGTATCTGGAACAGTGATCAAGCCAGCGCCTTCATCCCCATAACCCGCTTTATCAAAGAGCAGGGTGCCATTCCGGCACTGCAGCTGGCCCATGCCGGGCGGAAAGCATCCACCCGGCCGCCCTGCTACGGCAGTGGTGCACTTGCCGATTCCGAAGGTGGCTGGCAACCGGTGGCTCCCAGTCCGCTTGCTTTTGCGCCTGATTATACCGTGCCTGAAGAGCTGACTGAAGCTGATCTGCAAAAGATTGAATCTGATTTTGTTTCCGCAGCTCTACGGGCTGCATCAGCCGGTTTTGAGGTTGTAGAGGTGCATATGGCCCACGGCTATCTGCTGCATCAGTTCCTGTCGCCGCTCACCAATCAACGCACAGACACGTATGGCGGCTGCCTGGTAAACCGGCTGCGCCTTCCGTTACAGATTGCACAGGCGGTCAGACAGGTCTGGCCTGCCGACCTGCCGGTTTTTGTCAGGATATCGGCAACAGACTGGGTTGATAACGGCTGGGATCTTGAACAATCAGTTGAACTCTGTAAACAGTTGCAACTGATCGGCATTGACCTGATTGACTGTTCCACTGGCGGGCTGGTGTCTGATGCTGTTATTCCGGTAGCTCCAGGGTTTCAAACCTGTTTTGCCACGGCCATTAAGCAGCGGCTTGGCATTGCCACAGGAGCTGTGGGGCTGATTACATCGCCGGCACAGGCTGAACAGATTGTTGCCACTGATCTTGCCGACACTGTATTTCTGGGACGCGAACTGCTGCGAAATCCCTCCTGGCCGCTCTCTGCTGCCCAGCAGCTCAAGGCAGAAGTCTCCTGGCCTGTGCAGTATCTCCGGGCTGCTTAACTCCTTCTCTTGAATACCCAAACCAGGTATTTTTTGTTGACCTTTTTACTTGGCAAGAATAGTTTAATATTAAACAGTAAAGCATTAACCTGTTGGAGATGATCATGAATGCAAAGAAAACGGCCATACAACAGAGTTTAGCCTGCTATACCAAACTGATGCGCGCTGCGGAATCGGTAACAGCACGTACCAGTCGCCATATGGCAGCCGCACATCTGACCATTAGCCAGTTTGGTGTGCTTGAGGCATTGTTGCATAAAGGGCCACTCTGCCAGCGAGATATTGCGGACAAAATCCTGAGAAGCACCGGCAATATCACCATGGTGATCGATAATCTGGAAAAACGGGATCTGGTTCGCAGGGAGCGGCACCGGCATGACCGCCGCTACCTGAATATTCATCTGACAGACAGTGGTGAACAGCTCATCAAGGAGGTTTATGCCACTGTTGAAGCGGCAATAGTTACTGAAATGAACGCACTTTCCGATACAGAGCAGCAGATGTTAGGGGGATTGTGCAAGAAACTCGGGCTAGGTAAAGCAACCACGTAAAAAAATGGCGGACAGTTCAACATTAAACCAGACGTCAGCAACAGGAGGAAGATCATGAAACGCCTAATCTTTTCACTTATAACCATCATTGCACTGGGGATACCGGCATTAAGCCAGGCAGTAACCTGGAAGATCGACCTGGAACACTCGTATGTCGGCTTTCAGGTACAGCATCTGATGATTGCCAATGTTTACGGTGCGTTCAGCACGTTCAACGGCGTTGTCACCCTCGATGACAACGATATCACCAAATCAACTGTTACAGTCACCATCGATACCAATTCCATCAACACCAACGTTGCAAAGCGAGATGAACACCTTAGAAGTGCTGATTTCTTCAATGTTGCCCAGTACCCGACCATGACCTTTGTCTCTCAAAAAATCATCAAAGGAGATAAGGATACACTACAGATCATTGGCAACCTGACTCTGCACGGCGTCACCCGTCAAGTGGTGCTGAACGCCCGTGTACCGGAAAAAACCAGTAAAGACCCCTGGGGGAATATCAGGCGTGGCGCAACAGCCAGTGCCAACATCAACCGCAAGGATTTTGGCCTGCTCTGGAACGCTGTGCTTGAAACCGGCGGCATTGCCGTTGGGAACGATATAACCATTACTCTGGACGTAGAGCTGATCAAACAGGTCAATAAATAATCAGGAGGAGCGCGTCATGTCAACCATAGCCATTATCTATCACAGCACCTACGCCATACCGAAGCACTTGCCAAGTAAGTGGCACAAGGCGCAGCCAGAGTTGCAGGAAGCACGGTTTTTTTACTGTCGGTTGCAGACATGCACCAACTGATGTTGCCAACCCATTGCCGGAGCCCGTACCTCAGTACCTGTATGGACTCCGGTGTTTTGCAGCTCTTTGTTGCCATAGCTGCAGGTCTGAAGCCGGAGCTGTTACATAATGCCGCCACCTATGGTGTCATCTCAATGGACGCCTTTGCCTGGCACTGACACGTTCGGCTCTGCCTTGACAAAAGCAGGCAAACACTGAATGATGGCAGCTCATTCTTTTACGAGGAGCTGCCATTTATTATGACAACCATAGACCTGACCTGGAATACCGCCCTGCTCTACCCTGCCCCCGACTCTCCTGAGCTTGAGGCGGATCTTGCCTCATTTGACCAGCTTGCCGCTGACTTTCGCGCTCAATACTTTGAAAAGATCGCAACACTTGGTGCCGCTGACATACTCAAGGCCCTGTCTGAGTACGAGGCGATGCAGACCCGGATGGCAAAGCCGTTCTGTTACAGCCACCTGTTGTTTGCCTCCGACTCCGGCAATGAGATCCACCGCGCCCTGTCCCAGCGCTGCTCCGAGCTGGGCAGCCGCCTCTCGCAAGCGCTCTTGTTCTTTGATCTGGAGCTGATGAACCTGCCGGATGATCTTTTCAGCCATGTCTGCAGCCTGCCCGGAGCGGCCGAATATGTCCATTTTCTGGAAGGTGTCCGCAAGTTCAAGCCGTACACCCTGCAGGAAAACGAGGAACGCCTCCTGACCCGCAAGGATCTGACCGGCAGCCGGGCCTTTACCAAGCTGTTTGATGAACTGTCTGCCTCGTTGAAATACCGGATGGAGTTCGAAGGCGAACTGAAGGAATTTACCGGCGAAGAACTGCTCTCCCTGCTGCACCATCCCTCGGCAGAGGTCCGCTTTAACGCCCAGACCTGTTTTCTGGAAAAACATGCAGAGTCCGGCAATGCCCTGGTCTTTGGCACGGTCTTCAACACCATGGCCCTGGACCATGGCCAGGAGATGGAACTGCGTGGCTACCAGTCTGCGATCCAGCCCACCAACATCGGCAACGAACTAACCGACGAGGCGGTGGAACACCTGATGCAGACCACTGAGGCCAACTACACACTGGCCCAGGATTACTTTCGCCTCAAGGCAAAGATGCTGGGCATGGACAAGATCCGTAACTGCGATGTCTATGCACCGGTGGCAGAGGCGCAAAAGAAGTATACCTTTGACGAGGCACGCAACCTGACCATTGCTGCCTACCGGAACTATGATCCTCAGTTTGGCGATATTATCCAGGCCTTTTTTGACGAGCGCAGGGTGGATGTCATGCCACGCCAGGGCAAGTCCGGCGGCGCCTTTGCCATGGGGATCTCACCGGTTGATCCGCCGTTTCTGCTTTTGAACTTCACCAACAACCTGCGTGATATTGCAACCATTGCCCACGAAGCCGGCCATGGTCTGCATTTTGTCCTGTCCCAGAAACAAAACAACCTCAACTACCACGCACCGCTGCCTCTGGCTGAGACCGCCTCGGTCTTTGGCGAGATGCTGCTGACCCGCATGCTGCTGGACCAGGAGCAGGATGTCGAACTCCGCAAGTCCCTGCTCTGCGCCAAGATTGAGGATATCATCGCCACTACCTTCCGCCAGACCGTCTTGACCCGCTTTGAGATGCGGCTGCATACTGAACGTCAGAACGGCCTGCTTTCCAATGAGCGGATCAGCCAGATCTGGCTTGAAGAGAATGCAAGACTGTTTGGTGATGCGGTTGAGATGATTCCGGCCTACAGCTGGGGCTGGTCCTACATCAGTCACTTTATTCACAGCCGTTTTTACTGCTACTCCTACACCTTTGCCGAGTTACTGGTGCTGGCCCTGTACCAGCAATACCGCGAGACCGGAGAAAGTTTCAAACCAGGCTACCGGGCGCTGCTGGAGTCAGGCGGCGCCCTGTCGCCCGCCGACACTGCCAAGCTGGCCGGCATTGATATTGAATCTGCCGGATTCTGGCAAAAAGGGTATGACTTTTTAGGTGGATTAATCGAAGAGCTAAAAAAAGTAGTTTCATAGTTTCAAGTATCAACCAGCCACCTTAAAATGCAGATTTGACAACTAATTTGGCTCAGGTACACTTGGCGCAACTAATCCACTAAAGGAGGCAAAGCAATGAAAAGAATGGTGACCGGTATCATCATGGGGGCCTTGGCAATAGCAGGCTGGGTATTTGCCTCTACAGGTGCTCCATCTGTTTCTGCTGATGAAGCGCTTAAAAGACTGGTGGATGGTAATGAACGCTACACGGCAGAAAAACCGACTGCAGCCCAACGCTGCACCACGGCATCACGGACAGCCTTGGCAAAATCGCAATCCCCGTATGCCATCATCCTCACCTGTTCTGATTCACGTGTTCCGCCAGAACTGCTTTTTGACAGCGGCCTTGGTGAACTGTTTGTGATCCGGGTGGCCGGCAACATCCCTGATCCTGTGGTATTGGGCAGTATTGAATATGCCGCTGAACACCTTGGCACACCTCTTGTCATGGTACTTGGCCATGAACGCTGTGGTGCGGTAACAGCCACTGTTGATGCCAAAGGCAAGGCCCACGGCAATATTGGCGCCATTGTGAAGACCATTGCCCCTTCCATCAAAAAGGCAGCCAAAGAATGCGCTGCCTGCAAAGAAGATAAACAGTGTGAAAAAACCAGGAAGAGTGAGTATGTGGAATGCGTTATTGATACGAATGTCAAACTGGTCACCGCAAACCTGACCAAAAACTCAAAGGTACTGAAACATCTGGTGGCGGAGAAGAAACTAAAGATTGTCTCTGCCAAATACGATCTTGATGATGGTAAAGTCACGCTTTTCCAGCAGTTATAGACTTGTCTGATACGCTTTAAACAAGCCCCTTCCGGCAACCGGAGGGGGCTTGTTGTTACACTGCTTTTAAAAGCTTTGACTACACCGTCAGATCAACATCCTGTAACGTTCCAACACTGCCATCTTCTTTCAGGTAGACACTGCTTGCCCGCAACGTACCGAGAGACTCATTGACACCGGTCTTGATATCAAATTCCGTGGAGACCGCCCCCAAATAGAGAGCACCCACCCCGCTGATTTTCAAACCAGTCAGCGACTCATTGCCTTGTGCGTCCCGTGTCCAGGCCTTTAATTGGCTGAACACCGGATCGTTATCATCGATCCAGCCATTTTTGTCCTGATCATAGGCAGCCAGGTCTTGAAAACCATTGCCACTGACCGTGCCAAACAGTTCGCTGCCGTCATTAATTGTGCCGTCTCCATTTTTATCCAGAGCTATAAAACCGCTATTGGGTCCGACAAACGAAATCTGCTCTGCAGTTCCATCCGAGTTGATGTCAAAGCTGAATTTTGTGTCGGTCAGTTGAGCCGCGGTACCGCCAAAGTTAATAACCAGAGGATCTTGCTGCTTCAATACGGCATCCCCCATCCGGATGCTGGTGGTCTGTTCGGTGGCAACTACTCGCTGCATAGTAAATTCAAGGCTAAAGTCGACCTGTTTACCATCAGTGGTTCTTACTACTCCCTTAGTAGAAAAACTCATCAGCTCTGCCTCAAGAGTAGTCTGCTGTGCATCGTATTCCAGGCCAAACCCCATCGGCGCAACGGGCTGTTGCGGGGTTGTCTGTGGTTGCGATAACGCCGCAGCCTGACTTGCAGCTTGAGTCAACTCAGCAGCCTTTTCCGGATCAACATTTTCTACCTGTGGAGATACTGCCTTCAGCTTGATCTTCTTTCCAGTAAGCAACTCCATCAGGACACTGATAAATTTTGATACCGGGTCGTTCGCTGCTGCCGCATCATCATCTTCCCGTGATCTGACCGATCTGGTCTGATTGCCCTGGCCATGGGTCGCAGATCGGGCCTGCTGCGACAAGTCAACATTGTCACGTGTCAACAGCTGCAGCCCTTCTCCCATCTTCTCAAAATCAGGTCGTTGATTGCCAACCCAGACCTTGAGCGATTCAGATTTGCTTTCCTCTTTCACTGCAATGTGCTGGCTGGTCATCTGGATATCTGAACTTTGAATTTTCATGGCAGCCTCCCCATTAACCGTCATTACTGCGTATGGGGTTCTTATCGGCACTTTCTGAAAACAATGAAAAGCACGCTCTTGCTCCTTGACTTACCCCAAAACCATGCTTACCTCATAGACAGGTACTGCACACGTATCTACGAAAGGAAGTAAACTGTATGGACATCAATCGTTTGACCCAAAAATCACTGGAAGCCCTGGGGGCTGCCCAGGCTAAAGCAACCAGTTATGGCCATGTGGAGGTGGATGGCGAACATCTGCTCTGGGCCCTGCTGGATCAGGAAAACGGCTTGGTGCCCCGTATTCTGTCCAAGATGGATGTGGATGTTTCGAGCCTGCTCAAGGCCACCGAAGTCGAGCTTGACCGCAGGGCACGGGTCTCAGGCCCGGGTGCGGAACCGGGCAAGATCCATGTGTCACAACGGTTTTCCCGTTTACTGGTGGCTGCCGAGGCTGAAGCCAAACGGTTAAAGGATGACTATATCTCGGTTGAGCATCTGCTGATGGCGTTGATGGCAGAAGGAGAAGGCAGCGGTGCCGGTAAACTCCTCAAACAGCACAATATCACACAAGAGCGATTGCTGGCCGCCCTGACTGAAGTCCGGGGCAACCAACGGGTAACCTCGGCCAACCCGGAAGAGACCTATGAGGCACTGGAAAAATACGGCCGCGATCTGGTCAAGATGGCCCGTACCGACAAACTTGACCCGGTCATCGGCCGGGACGAAGAGATCCGGCGGGTGATCCGTATCCTGTCCCGCAAGACCAAGAACAATCCGGTCCTGATCGGTGAGCCCGGGGTGGGCAAGACCGCTGTGGTGGAAGGACTGGCCCAGCGGATCGTAAAGGGGGATGTGCCGGAAGGGCTGAAGGACAAGACCATCTTTGCCCTGGATATGGGTTCCCTGATTGCCGGAGCCAAGTATCGTGGCGAATTTGAAGAGCGGCTCAAGGCGGTTTTGAACGAGATCAAACAGGCTGAGGGAAGGATCATCCTTTTCATTGATGAGCTGCACACCATTGTTGGGGCCGGCAAGGCCGAAGGCGCCATGGATGCCGGCAACATGCTGAAACCGATGCTGGCCAGGGGAGAACTGCACTGCATTGGTGCCACCACACTGGATGAGTATCGGCAGAACATAGAAAAAGATCCAGCCCTTGAGCGTCGTTTTCAACCGGTACTGGTTGATCAGCCCACCGTGGAAGATACGGTCTCAATCCTGCGCGGCCTAAAGGAGCGTTTTGAGGTCCATCACGGCGTAAAAATTCAGGACAATGCCCTGGTGGCAGCCTCTACCCTCTCCCACCGCTATATCACCGAGCGGTACTTGCCAGACAAGGCGATCGACCTGGTGGATGAGGCCTGCGCCATGCTGCGTACCGAGATCGACTCCCTGCCGTCTGAACTTGACACCATCTCCCGCCGGGTGGTGCAGCTCGAGATCGAAGAACAGGCGCTCAAGCATGAAAAGGATCAGGCCAGTCGTGAACGCCTTGAAGCATTGCGTAAAGAGCTGGTGGAAGAGCGGGGAAAAGCCGATTCCATGCGGGCCCAGTACGATGCTGAAAAGGTGGCGATCCAACGGGTACAGGGCTTAAGGGAACAGATTGAGAAGACCCGCCGCGAGATTGAGCAGGCCGAACGTTCCTATAACCTGGAACAGGCCTCAAAACTGAAATACTCCGAACTGCCCGGTCTTGAAACCGCTCTCAAGAATGAAGAGGCTGCCCTGAACAGTAAACAGGGGGGGCAGAAACTGCTGCGGGAAGAGGTGACCGAAGACGAGATAGCCGAGATTGTTGCCCACTGGACCGGCATCCCGGTGACACGGCTGGTTGAAACCGAGCGGGACAAACTGCTCAAGCTGGACGAGATCCTGCACCAACGGGTGGTGGGCCAGGATGAGGCGGTACAGTTGGTGGCAGATGCCGTACTGCGGGCCCGTTCCGGCATCAAGGACCCCAAACGCCCGATCGGCTCATTCATCTTCCTGGGCCCCACCGGGGTTGGCAAGACCGAGCTGGCTCGCACCCTGGCCGAATCGCTGTTCGACTCGGAAGAGAACATGGTGCGGATCGACATGTCTGAGTACATGGAAAAATTTGCGGTTTCGCGCCTGATTGGAGCCCCTCCCGGCTATGTGGGCTACGAAGAAGGTGGGCAGCTGACTGAGGCAGTCAGACGCAAGCCCTACTGTGTGCTGCTGTTTGATGAGATCGAGAAGGCCCACCCGGATGTTTTCAACATCCTGTTGCAGATCCTGGATGACGGCCGGGTTACTGACAGTCACGGCCGCACCGTTAGTTTTAAGAACACCGTAATTATAATGACTTCAAATATAGGTGCGCCACACCTGCTTGAAGGAATCACACCTGACGGCGATATCCGTGAATCAGCCAGAATAGCAGTGATGAATGAGCTGAAGCATGCCTTCAGGCCTGAATTCCTGAATCGAGTGGATGATATTGTACTCTTTAAACCGCTGCATCTGGATGAGGTAACCCGGATAGCCAAGCTGCTGGCTCAACAACTGGTGGAACGTCTCAAAGACCGCCGGATCACTCTTGAAATAAGTGACGAAGCCCTGAAACAGATTGCCCGGGCCGGTTATGACCCGGTCTACGGTGCCCGCCCCTTGAAACGCTACCTCCAGCGAGAACTGGAGACAAAAGTTGCCAGGGCCATTATTGCCGGACAAGTGATTGATGGTGGCACCTTGCGGGTGGAGTTTGAGGACGGGAAACTGATCATCCATTGATCAGTCTGCTGACAGCATAATACATGGCACCTTTACGCGCCCTGGGCAGACAGTTCTGCACAGGGCGTTTGCTTGCTTGCAAAAAACAGAATCAGTGCTATTGGATTATCATTAGTTAATCGTTAGCCAGATCCAGCAAGGGGGACGCCATGAAACGCCAGATCCGTATTGTTTTTTATCTCGTTTTAGCGTCAGTTCTACTCTCTACCCACCTGTGGGCAGAACAATGGAAGATAAGCTTCAATGGCTACCCTGGAACGATGGAACTTTCAGGGTCCCAAAATAATTACACCGGACGTTTCAACCTGCATGGCAACTGGGAACAGATGTTGGATCTGCAGGTCTACCGCAATGCCATATTCTTCCGTCGTGCTTCGGCCGATCAAAAATATCTGGGAGTCATGGAGGGAGGCCGGATGCAGGGTGTCTTTACCCAGCACGGTTCTGGCCGCTATCCATGGACTGCAGAACGTACTGACATCGTCTCCATTGATCCGGTTGTGCCTCCCCTTTCCGGTGGAGACACAGGAGCAGTCAAAAACCTCGCCCTGAGAAAACAGGCCCGCCAATCATCCACCAGTTATGGTGGCACCCCGGAACGCGCTGTAGACGGTAACCGCGATGGCAACCATAATGCAGGTTCTGTTTCGCATACGGCCAATGTGCCGAATGATTGGTGGGAAGTTGACCTTGGCAGCCAGAAACAGATTCAGGAAATCAAACTCTGGAACCGGACCGACTGCTGCAGTGAACGACTCTCGAATTTTTACGTCCTGGTCTCATCCAAGCCGTTTTCAGGCAACAATCTGCAGGCATCGCTGAATGATCCCTCCATCTGGCACTACCACCATCAGGGTGCTGCTGCACGGGAGACAACGGTTGCTGTTGCCGGCGAGGGACGCTATGTCCGTGTTCAGCTTGCCGGCCAGAACTGGCTGTCATTGGCAGAGGTCGAGGTGTTCGGACATGACAGCAGTGGCAGCACAGCATATCCTGCCGATACCGGCTCAGGCACTCCGGTTACCATCTATTGGCACATGGCTGATGACGCTGATGTCTATTTGAACGGCAAGGCGTTGCGCTCATACTCACCTTCGTTTAAGACCCGGCCTGATGAGGCACCGCGACCAGCCTTCTCAGCCAGAACCACCCTGCATAACGGCGATATCTTTACGGTCGGAGGCCGCAGAGGTGGCAGCTTCGGCCTGATGCTGCTGGCAGTTGATGATGGCGGCAGAATAGTCTTCAAAACTGATCGCAGTTCCTGGGCCGTTTACGAACCGGATGAACGCACTGACTGGTACGAACCGGCCGTGGCAAGCAGCTCAGCCAGACGTCCGGTCACCGTTCAACCAGACCCCTGGTATCCCCAAAAAGAATTAAATGCCAGATACCACAACACTGCGCTCTCCATCTGGAGTGAACCTGACAAACGTTTTGCCTACCTGATGGGTACGGTCAGGCTATCTGATCAGGCCAACGGCACGGTCAACCCGGTCGGGACTTGGCGCCACCATCCCGGTGCAACCTGGGTGGTTTCACAGGGGGCTGACGGTCGCTACCACGCCCAGGAACATGGTCTGGGAAACGCCTCAGGACCGGCCTATTTCACCCCTTCCGGCAGCTTCAGGATTGATTATGTTACCCGTGACGGTGCGGTAACCGGCTTCTATGAAGTCACCTTCGCACCTGACGGCCATACCGCAACAGGCAGAGTTCAGGAACTTTCCGGACCGCGGCGTAGCGGCAGCACCAGTTGGACAAAGGAACGCTAGTTTCCTGGCAGCTGACGCTGCACCCCAAAGAGATAACAGGACAAAATCACCATGAAAAACCTGTTCTTAACAGCTGTGGCTGTATTAATGACTGTTGTTCTATGCCATCCTGCTGTTTCGGCTGACCAACAGGGTCAGGCTGTTCCGGCAGAGATCAAGCAGTACCTTGAGCAACGAGGCCTGCAGATCACGGTAACTGCAGCGGATGTCAAAAAGACCGGCTACATTCTGGTACTGGGAACAGCCAACGGGGATAGAGTTACCGCCAAACGTGCTGCAACAGTGACTGCCCAGCGCGCCATGGTTTCTCTGTTGGCAGAACTGCCGTCCAGCAAGGGAAAGGCAGGCAAACAGGTAGTCAGGACACCTCCAGTGACAAAAGCCAGGGTTTCCGGAACGGTTCGGCGGGCAACGCCCCTCTTCAGTTATTATGACAGCTTACATGAGACCATGTACCTGTTGTTGCAAAAGACGGTCACCGTGCCTTGAAGCTTTAAACTCAAAAATACGTAGTACACAAATGGGGGGCACCAGGCCCCCCATTTGCATTTATGCAACATTGCAGACAAACCAGTCGCTGTTTGCACAAATGCAAACCGGATGTTTGCCGCAAAAGCAGTATACATATCAATAATATCGGCATGTTGATACCAACAACACGCATTTACAAACCTGCCACAAAACCACTACTAAAAACATAACATACTGTATTTGCACGTATTTAAAACATGGCATAACGTTTGCTTAGCAACAGACATATGTGCATTACGCCCAACCAGGATTACAGAATGCCGAACAAGCCGATCTGCCCGTTTTATGGAAAAAATGATGATTTTTGCGATGTCGGGTGCGGCTACATCTCACCATACGACGTCAACATGATCATCCGCTACTGCAGTAAACGCTACTGCGAATGCGCAAAATACCAGGAACTGGCAGATCGTTATCCTCAAAAAGATATGCTGCTTGTCGCTGCAGCCTGAAAGGAATCTCCCATGCTCTACATGCTTACGAGCAAGACAGACCCTGCAACGCTTCTGATAGTCCTTACAGTTAGTATACTGTTTACCGTCGTCATCTTTGCAAAGGAGAAGAGACATGACCCAAAGAGAGCTTGAATTGATGCAGCGGATCGAAGAACTGGAGCGCCACACCTGGCGTAACAGCTCTATCCTGCGGGCAGTTGCCATGGTTTCCTTTACCGCCATGGTGGGGATCATTGTTGCAGCTGGTGTAATTGGTGGTGGACACGGCAGTCATTGGTCCGGTCCGGCCTGGAACACCATGTGGCTGTATGGCCTGTTTGCCGCCAATGCGGTCTCAATGTTCTGGACCACCCACAAGGATTAGGAGGAGATCTGTCATGCCGATGAAACTATCCCACGCTGCACTGCTTCTGGTGGTCTGTGTTATCTGTGCCGCCTTCAACATGCGTATCTTTCAGGGTCTGGACGACATGATGGGCGACAACTACTGGGTCGTTGACACCACTCAGGGCGACCATGGCTGGTACGCCATGGGGCTGTTGCCACATCTCAAGACTGTTCCCAAGGATGTCGTCAGGGCAGCCAATACTGACGCAACCATAAAAGATAAATTTATCATCTACGCCCAGAGCGGCGATTTTGCCGGCAACTCGGTCTATGGCATCTGCTTTGGTATCCCACTGATCATGTACCTGATCTGGTTTGCCTTTATTCTGGGCTTTCCAGACCGGGTTGACCCCTATCTGTTACCTCGAAGGATATTCACCCTTGCCGTCATTGTTGCCTGCTCAGTCATCGTCAACCTGTTCCTGATGCGTATTGCCGCTGACTTCATCCGTGATCCGATGGCCCGTATTGCCAACATTGCCGGCAACCATTCCTCATTGCTGTTCCACAACGCCGGCATCTGGTTTGCCATCCTGTTCTCTGCCCTGGGAACCCACAACCACTCCTACAACGAGGCACCGGCACCGGACAGCCGTAACTGGCAGACCCAGGCTTCAGAAAAATTCAACTGGCTCTTCACCCTGCTGGCCTTTGTAACCATCCTTGAAGTGGCACTGGTTAAAAACAAGCTTGCCCTGCCGGACGCTGCGGTTGATTACTCGGTCTGGATTATCTGGGTTGTTATCTTTATGCGTATGTTCGGTTTTTCACCCAAGTACTGGATCAAGCGGATTCCCGGCATCTCAATCATGCTTGTCGGTACCCTGCTGACCCTGCCTGTCTTCTACCTGCTTGAGCGGGTAACCGGTACCCTTGGCGCCGGTTTTGCATCACCAATTCTTGCCAAGGCACTGGGTGCTGAGAACCAGAATATCGGTCTCTCACTGATGATCTCGATCTACCTCGTCTTCTGGATGGAGTTTGCCGCTGCCATCCGTATGAACGGCCCGGTGAAAAAAGCGGTACCTGAAAAGGCCTAAAGGCACGTTTTCCGCCATGAAAACGGAAAGGCCCCGGCGTGGGAACCGGGGCCTTTCGTATATCTGCAGTTTACTCCCCCAGCACAGAGCCCTGTAGTCCAATACAATCAATACTTACTGGATGATCTATTCAGGGAACATGCATGGTGCTCCATTAGTAATTTCAACGGTTTACTGCTACTTACAAAATCCCGCAAAGACGAGCATGCCTATGTTTTCCTGTCAAATCAACTAGTTCAAGTATAGCCTCCGGCAACACGCTGCTGCACCCGTACCATTCTCATTATGATCATACTAGTGGGTGCATTCTGATAAATATTCAGATGCCCGTACTTGGTGGAGACGCCGCTACGTTGATCATCAGAGGTCAGGAACAACAAACCTGGGGAAATATACCGATTATTGCTAACAGCACCGCAATGCTACACGCTCAAACCTGTAATCTGGTTGCCTCAGGAGTCTATCTCCGCCTTGATCAAAGCCTGATCAGGTCATCATGTTCCTCATCATGGGGATTGATATGGATCATGACATCTCCAACATTATGAAAACGTTCAAAGATCTGACGTTTCACCTCAGTTGCAACATCATGGGACTGCTTGACCGTCATCTCAGGGTCCATATCCAGCTTCAGGTCGATAATAATGTACTGTCCTGATCTGCGGGCACGGATTTCATGAACATGCTCGACATGCTCAACCGCCTCAGCCAGGCTGGTAACATCCTGAATGTACTCACCATGTACTGAACCATCCATCAAGTCATGGGTAGCCCCACGGAAGCTTTCCCAGCCGATATGCAGAATAAAAAAGGATGTCAGCGCTGCTGCCAGCGGATCCATGATGCCCCACCCAAGAAACGCACCAATCACACCAATGAGAGTGGCAATTGAGGTCAGGGCATCTTTACGGTGATCCTGGGCAATGGCCAGCAGAGACGGGCTTTCAAGCTGTCTGCCGGTGGCTGTTGAAAAGCGATACAACCATTCCTTGATAATAATGGTCAGAGCAGCCGCAGCAACGGCAATCCAGCCGGGAGATTTAAAATCATGACGTAGAATGGCTTGCACTGCATCAACAAAAATCCAGATACCGGTTGCGCAGATCACCAGCGAGATCAACAATGCAGCCAGAGACTCTGCCCGTCCATGACCATAGGGATGCTGCTCATCGTAGGGCTGACGCCCCAGTTTAAGGGCAACCATGGTACTGCCAATGGCAATAAAGTCGCAGGCTGACTCAACACCGTCAGCGAAGACAGCATCAGATCTGCCCCAGTATCCGGCAGCCAGTTTCATGACCATCAAAACTGCATTGACCCAGAAACCAACCTGGATAATCCGTTCGGCCTTATCAAAACGTTCATTGCGCTGCATGATAATCCTCTGAGATGCGGAAATCCTTTAACTCCAGCTTGAGTTGCTCCCGGCCATTCCAGGTTTCAAGCTTGACCGTGCAGGCCAGATCCACCAATGCCGGCACGGTCCGTTCTGCCATCCCCCACCCCACGGCCTTGAACTGGAGACCGTCACGCTGTAGCCGCAGGTTGAGATGCCCTTCGCCAAAGCAACGACAGTCCAGAACCTGCATCTGCCGGAGCAGTAAAACAGGTGTTGTATTGCCCATACCAAAAGGGCCCAGACGCTGCAGTTCAGCAACCAGTGCAGATGTCAAATCGCGGGGTGCAATCTCAACATCCAACACCAGTTCGGGGATCAGCTCCTGATCCGCAAGTCGCGTCAGCGCCGCCTGTTCAAAGGCATCGGCAAAGGCAGCCATCTGCCCGGGTTCAACCGTAACACCGGCAGCAGCACGATGACCGCCGTAGCGTTGAAGAAAGTCAGCACACTCATGCAGGGCCTCCAGCAGATGAAAGCCACTGATGCTGCGGCCCGAGCCCTTGCCGGAGGCGTCGTCCCGCTCGGCAACCAGCAGGGTGGGACGATAGTAGCGTTCCACCAGCCGGGAGGCCACAATCCCCACCACCCCCTGATGCCAGTCAGGTGATGAAAGCACAATACTGTTCCGGTCCTGAAGGCCGCCCTGTGCCTCAATTTGTGCTATGGCTTCATCAAAGATCCGGCGTTCCACCTGACGACGCTCAAGGTTGGCTCCATCCAGTTCTGCAGCCAATGCTGCGGCTTGTTGCGGATTTTCAGTCAGTAACAGTTCGACACCGGGCACGGCACTCTCAAGCCGTCCAACAGCATTCAGCCTGGGGGCCAGCTGAAACCCGACCTGACCGCTGCTGACCACGCCCTTGATACCGGCAACCTGTTTTAACGCAGCCAGACCGATACGGCTGCCTTCACCCATCCGCTGCAGACCTGCTGCAGTCAGCAGACGGTTCTGGTCCACCAGCGGCACCAGGTCGGCAATGGTGCCCAACGCCACCAGATCGAGCCATTGACGCAGGTCAGGCCCATTACCATCAAAGGCTCCCTGGTCACGCAGGCGGCTCCGCAGAGCCACCAGCAGGTTAAAGGCCACTCCTACCCCGGCCAGCCCCTTGAAAGGATAGCTGCAATCAGAACGATGGGGATTGATCACCGCCACGGTATCAGGCAATTGATCCAACGGCTGATGGTGATCGGTAATAATCAGGTCAAGCCCGATGCTGCGGCAGATACGGGCTTCCTCAATCGCGGTAACCCCGCAATCAACACTGACAGCAACCCCGGCGCCCCGCTCTTTGATCAGACGCAGGGCATCAGCATTCAGGCCGTAGCCATCATCCATCCGGTTGGGAATATGGTAACCGGTAGTGAGCCCCATTGCCGTAAACCCGGATACCAGCAGTGCCGTAGCGCTGATACCATCCACATCATAATCGCCATAAATACAGACCGGCTCCTTTGCAGCCCGGGCAGCAACAAGGCGCACCACCGCCTGCTCCATACCGGCCATCAGAAACGGATCAAGCATGGCCGCAAGGGTTGGGTTCAAAAATGACGCAACCTGCTCCGGCTCTGTCAGCCCCCGGCCTGACAAAATGCTGGCGGTAACCGGTGAAAGCCCGGTGGCAGCAACCAGGGCTGCCACCGTAGCCGTTGCAGTCTGTTTGAGTCTCCATTGTTTTTGCATGTTAGAAATAGAAATCCCCCGGCTGGCGGGGGATTTCAAAACCTTTCTGACTACTTGGCAGCTGGAAGTTGTTGGAGCATCTCTCTGGCCTGTCTGGCCAGATCACTGGTTTGATCCTTTTGCAGCAGCGCCTCAAAGGTTGCCCTGGCCTTGGCCGGCTGTTTCAGGTCAACCGCATAGACAATACCTATATTGAAAAGACTTTGCAGATGTTTGGGATCAAGCTTGTTGGCCTTCTCAAAGTTGGCAAGAGCCCGGTCAAAAAAGCCCAAGGCACGGAACATAACACCCTGGTCAGTTAACACATTGGCATTATTAGGATCGATTGCCAATGCCTTACCATAGGCCTGCACCGCCTTCTGGGCCTGATTGGCATCAAAGTAGTCATTACCAAGGGTAATCCAGGCCTGCAGATTTTTGGGATCTTTGGCGACCACTTGTTCAAGCTCGGCAATCCTGGCCGTAGCCTGCCCAGGGTTGGGCATTGCCCCGCCCCCCTGCTGCACTGCCTGTTGACCAACAGGAGTGCCGCTGCCGGACATGAACTTCGCGCCCACCAGTGCCCCTAACAGGAAACCGATGATCAGGGCAGCGACACCAACGATGGTTGTTTCTTTGTTCATCCTCAACCTCCCTAGGCTTTAACCGGCTGGCCTGTTACAGCATCCTGTTTGTTCATGGCACGTTGTTCAAGCAGCAGCACCACGGGACTGGCAACAAAGACCGATGAATAGACCCCGACAATAATGCCAACCAGCAGGGCAAAGGAGAAGTCATGTATCACCTCACCGCCCCAGACAAACAGGGCAATTGCAGCCAGAAAGGTGGTCAGGGAGGTGATGATGCTCCGTGAAAGCACTTCGTTGATACTGGTGTTGAAGATCTTATGCAGAGACCCCTTCAGGTCTTTGTGCAGGTTTTCCCGGATCCGGTCAAATACAACCACCGTGTCGGTCAAGGAGTAGCCGGCAATGGTCAACACCGCTGTGATAAACAGCAGGTTGAACTCTTTACCGAACAGATAGTAGGCGGCAAACATGGCCAGCACGTCATGCAAGGTAGCCACAACTGCCCCGATACCGAATTTGAAGTCAAAGCGCCAGGCGATGTAGCAGATAATCCCCAGCATGGAGATTGCCACGGCAATAATGGTGTCTTTTCGTAGTTTATCCCCGATGGAGGGGCCGATCTCGGTGGTACTTTCAACCGTAACCTGCAGTCCCGCCTGGGCTTTGGCAAAGGCAGCAGGAACTATTTCGGCGGCCTTGCCTACTGCGAGAGCGCTCTTGCGTGGCAGTTTCACCAGCAGCTTGTTGCCTTCTTTCACCTCTTGCAACTCAAACTCTGCAATACCGCCGCTGTGCAGCGCCTTACGGGCATCTGCCAGGGCGAGCGGTTTGTCAAACTTGAGCTGTACCGAGGTGCCGCCGGTAAAATCAATCCCCATGTTTGCAGCGCCACGGAACATCTGAATAATTGCGATAATGCCGATAATCGAAATAATAGCAGAGATGACAAACGATATGTTTCGCTTGCCGATAAAATCAAAATTAGTTTTTCCAAGCAATTCCATCATGGCAGTATCCCCTTTATATGCTCATCTTTTTGACGTTCCCCTTGTGCAGGAACAGGTCAAAGATCACCTTGGTGCCCATCAACGAGGTAAACAGGTTGATCATGATACCAAGACTCAAGGAGACCGCAAACCCCTTGACCGGACCGGTACCAAACTGGAACAACACAGCAGCAGTAATCAGGGCGGTTACGTGAGAGTCCATGATGGTCAGGAAGGCCTTGTCATAACCGGCCTCTAAGGCGGATTTTGGTGATTTGCCCAGACGCAGCTCTTCGCGGATCCGTTCAAAGATAATGACGTTAGAGTCAACCGACATACCCACCAGCAACACGATAGCGGCAATGCCAGGCAGCGTCAGGGTTGCCCCCAGAGCTGACATGGCCCCCATCAGGTAGAGGATGTTCAGTACCATACCCAGGTTGGCCACCATACCGGACAGCTTGTAGTAGATCGCCATAAAGGCGATGACCAGGGCCACACCGATGGCACCGGCCATCAGACCTTTGTCAATGGAGTCTTTACCCAATGACGCACCGACCGTCACGTTCTGGATAATCTTGACCGGAGCAGGCAGGGCGCCTGCACGCAGCACGATCGCCAGGTCTGAGGCGGTCTTCTCCGTAAAGTTGCCCGAGATCTGGGCTGAACCACCCGAGATCCGCTCCCGAATGACCGGGGCCGAGTAGACATTGCTGTCAAGTACAATGGCAAAACGTTTGCCCACATTGGCAGCAGTCACCTGATCAAACAGCCGTGCCCCCAGCGAATTGAACTCAATCCCTACATAGGGCTGGTTAAACTGAGAGTCAATCCGCACCTGGGCATCAGTCAACAGATCACCGGTGATCAGGGCCTTTTTATACACCACCAGAGGAGTCTCGCTGGTTGCGCCGGTAGCAGGGTCGGTGTGCTTTTCAAACAGCACTTCACTATCCTCCGGTACTGCGCCGCCGGTGGGTGAAACCCCCTCTTTAACCATCTTGAACTCAAGACGGGCGGTACGTCCAATCAGTGCAATAGCCCGTTGCGGATCCTTAATGCCGGGCAGCTGCACCACAATCTGGTTAACCCCCTGGCGGGCAATTACCGGCTCGGACACACCAAACTGATCAATCCGGTTACGAATAGTCTCAAGGGCCTGGGCAACCGCCTTATCCTTGCGATCCTGGATATCCTGTTCCTTCATCCGCAGGGCAACCCCGACCATCCCCCCCTCTTCCACCGTGGGGATGATCTCGTAGTCGCGGTACTTCTCCTTGACCAGCTTCTGAACAGCGGCAGCGGTATCTTTTTCGTACATGACAATCGCTACCTTGTCGCTTGCTGTACGGCTGATCCGCTTGAAACGCAGGTTTTTGCTATTGAGAGTATCCTCAAGATCGGTTGCAACCAGATCCAGGGTCCCCTCAACCGCCTTTGCGGTCTCCACCTCAAGCACCAGGTGAGTCCCCCCCTGTAGGTCAAGCCCCAGGTGAATCTTGTCTTTGGGCAACATCCCCTTCCACCAGTCCGGCAGTTTGGGGGTCAAGGTTGGCACCAGATAGATGCAGGACAGGACAATAAAGGCTGCGATCAGGGCGATGCGCCATCCGGCTCCCTTAGGCATTGGCACGGCTCCTTCTGTTTGTAGTATGCAGAAATACTAAATTTTAAAACACGGATGTTCTGTTCCGGCTCTGTCAAGCAAGCTGTGACGCGGAGACGTACAACATCATACGCCCCACAAGGCATGCCGAAGCTCGACTGGGCCAGGACGGGAAAAGGTCGTTTCCCTACTTCACGACTGTCGTGACGAACGGCTTATCAATCTTGATCTTTACCCCGGTTGCAATTTCAAGGGTTACCACCTGATCTTCCAGGGCGGCAATCTTGCCGTGGATACCGGCTGCGGTCTTGACGCTGTCACCAATTTTAAGTGCGTCAATCATCGCCTTATGTTCCTTGGCCTTCTTCTGTTGGGGACGGATCAACAAAAAGTAGAAGATGGCAAACATGAAGATCAGCGGAACAAAGTTCATAAATGCCGCTGCGCCCCCCTGCGGCGCTGCCCCACCAGCCGGAGTTCCCATTGCGAAAGCGATACCAAGCATGTTCATACGTTGTATTCCTCCTTGTTATTTTCAGCGGTAGTATGTTGCTGATGATAAAATTCCTTGCGGAATGCCTCAAACTGATCCTGCCTGATTGCCTCGCGCATCCGCCCCATCAGGTTGAGATACCAGGCAATATTGTGGTGCGTATTCAGCATTGATGCCAGGATCTCGCCGGAACGGAACAGGTGACGCAGGTATGCCCGGCTGTAATTTCTACAGACGTAACAGCTACAGGCCGGATCGAGCGGCCCCTGATCCTGCTCATACTGCTTGCGCTTGATGTTCACGCGCCCCTGGCTGGTAAAGAGCATCCCGTTACGGGCATTGCGTGTCGGCATAACGCAATCAAACATATCATATCCGCGCCAAACCGCCTCCACTAAATCTTCCGGTGTGCCGATACCCATGATGTAACGAGGGTGATCAGCCGGTAGCAGATCACTGCAGGAATCCATCACCTCATGCATGACCGGCTTCTCTTCACCAACCGACAAACCGCCCAGGGCGTAACCATCAAAGCCGATCCCCTGCAGTTCCTGCAAACTGCGCTGGCGCAGCTCACTGAAGCGGCCACCCTGTACAATGCCGAACAGCAGCTGGTCTCTGCGGGTATGGGCATCCTTGCAGCGCTGTGCCCAGCGGGTGGTCATGGCCAGGGAACGTTCGACATACTCCCGTCCGGCATCAGCCGGTGGGCATTCATCAAAGCACATGATGATATCGGCCCCCAGCGCCTCCTGAACCTTAATCGACAACTCCGGGGTCAACAGATGCATGGAGCCGTCGATATGGGAGCGGAACCTCACCCCATCTTCCGTGATCTTACGCAGGTCTGTCAGGCTGTAGACCTGAAAACCGCCGGAATCCGTCAAAATCGGCCTATCCCAGGACATAAAGCGGTGCAGGCCGCCCAACTCTTCCACCAGCCGGTGTCCGGGCCGCAGATAAAGATGGTAGGTATTTGCCAGAATAATCTGGGCACCGGCATCGGTGAGATCTTCAGGCCGCATTGCCTTGACCGAGGCGTTGGTACCCACCGGCATGAAAATGGGCGTCTTGATCTCGCCATGGGGCGTGGTCAAGACGCCGGTACGGGCCCGGCAACCGCTATCCTGATGCACAACCTGAAAATGATCTGGCACTGCTGCTCCTAGACAATCAGCATGGCATCGCCATAACTGTAAAATCTGAATTGCCTGTCGACTGCATCCCTATAGGCGGAAAGAACAAACTCTTTTCCGCCAAAGGCCGAGACCAGCATCAACAGGGTTGATTCCGGCAGGTGAAAGTTGGTCAGCAACGCATCAACCACCTTAAACCGATAACCGGGATAGATAAAAATATCTGCTTCACCTTGACCGGCCCGCAGTTGACCGGCATCGTCTGCCGCATACTCCAGGGTCCGGCAGGCGGTGGTGCCCACAGCAACCACCCTGCCCCCCCGTGCCTTGGTTGCTGCCACAGCAGCAGCAGTTTCGGGGGGAACACGGTAACGCTCACGATGGATCCTATGATCCTGAACCCGTTCAACCCGTACCGGCTGGAAGGTACCCAGACCGACATGCAGGGTGACCCGCGCAAGGCGTATGCCTTTTTCCTGGATACGCCCCAGCAGTTCCTGCGTAAAATGCAGGCCAGCGGTTGGGGCAGCAACAGCGCCGGATTCAGAGGCATAGACCGTTTGATACCTGACGCGATCCAGTTCTTCTGATTCGCGGTTCAGATAGGGAGGGATCGGCATCTGTCCAACTCTCTGCAACCAGCTTTCAAAATCATCGCTGCCATGAAAGCGGATCAGCCAGTCCTGCTCACCGAGTTGTTCAACAACTTCAGCCGTTACCCCTTCAGCCAGCCTGATGATCTGTCCCGGCCGGCATCTCTTTGAAGATCGCAACAGGCAGCGCCAGCAGGTATCGCCAATCGGCTCAACCAGAAACAGCTCGATCCGCCCGCCGGTTTCCTTCTGGCCAAACAGCCGGGCCGGAATAACCCTGGTGTCATTCAGCACCAACAGGTCATCTGGCCGTAACCATTCGATAATCTGACTGAAGGCAATCTCAGAGCGTGCAGCCGTCTGCCGGTCAAGCACCATCAACCGTGAACCGTCCCGCTGACTGGCCGGATAACGGGCAATCAACGCATCCGGGAGTATAAAGGAGAACTCTTTGACCAGCATCTACCGTACCACAGGCCTAGAGCTCAGACAGTTTGCTCAGCTTGGTGCCGGGATAATAGTATGACAGTATCTCGGTATAGCTGAAACCATCAAGGGCACGCTGCTTGGCCCCATATTGGCATAATCCCACACCATGACCATAGCCGGAACCGCTGAAATAAGCGATCCCCCCCTCAACCCTGACCGAAAAGTTGGTACTCCTGATCACGGTTGAGCCGACCGCCATCCTGAATTTAGTGGCAGGGATCGTCATGGTTCCACGTTCTGTCTCCAGCTGCACCGTTTTCAGACGTCCGCGGTTGTTACGCGGGCCAGCCTTGATGTCGGTCAGGCCGTACACCTTTTGGGCCTTCAGCGATGACTCAATTTTCGACAAGGGTATGCTCTGTTCCCAGCTGCTGGTGGTTGAGGTCAGGCCGTACTGACACTCAACTCCTTTAAGATACGGAAGGGCCACCCCCCAAACATTTTCTGACGACTCTGTGCGCCCGCCACTATTAGCATGGTAAAAAGCCTGTATAACCGTACCGTTATAGGTCAGTACTTCACCTTCTGTCTCAGCAACGCCGCGTGCAGCCCGACTGTCTTCCTCATCACTACCTTCGTAGGCCTGATCCATAACGGTTGATTCAAGGTGGTAATAGGCCTTGCTGCGTTCCTTGCGCTTTGCCACGGCAAAGGTACGTGCAATTACAGCCTGGGTCTTGATTGATTCCATCGGCCAGGTTGAGGAGATCTCACTTGTAATAACGCCAACCAGATACTGTTCAAGTGGCAGTTCATTTACCACCAGTATTTTACCGTTGTTCTGGAGCGACAATTCAATCTGACCACGGTATGATTTGCCGTTGACCCGCAGCAGACCGCCTGCAGCAAGCCGCACCAGCTGGCTGGAACTGTTTCCGGCAAGTATCCTGCCCCGCTCGCTCCTCACAGAAACGGGAAGGTCAAGCACAATGGGTTTACCGGAAGCATCAGTCGCAAGCACGCCATCGCCGTCAATGGTCACGGAATCAGCACCCTTGCTGATAGCTACCCGGATCAACCCGCTTGACTGAGATGGTTCTTTGGCGCTGGCTATTTCTACAGAAAAAGCGACCGACAGCAGACAACCTATGGTTATGATGAGAAGATATAAATATTTCATGAATAAATCCAGAGGGGTCAGATAGAACCATAAAGCATGATTACTGTCAAACAGTTTCCCTGCACCTAACCACCCTGTTTCGAGGTTTGACATGGACGGTAACAGCAAGGTAAACTGCCTCACTATGGCACTACTTGAAATCAGCGACCTGGTAACAATCCTACCGACCCAGCACGGTTCTGTCCATGCCGTGAATGGTGCCAGTCTCAGTCTTGAGCGTGGCCAGACCGTGGCACTGGTGGGAGAATCAGGCTCCGGCAAGAGCATGACCGCCCGCTCGATCATGGGCTTGATCCCTGCTTCCGGCAGAATCAGTCATGGTTCCATCCGGCTGGATGGCCGTGAACTGCTGGAACTGCCGGAGGAGGAGTTACGGCTTTTACGCGGCAACAGGATTGCCATGATCTTCCAGGAGCCGATGACCTCCCTGAATCCGGTCCTGCGTATCGGCGATCAGTTGATGGAGCCGCTTCTGCTGCACCGTAGCATGGATATGCATAGCGCCAGACAGCATGCCATCGAGCTGTTGCACCAGGTCGGTATCCCCAGCCCTGAACTGCGGATCAAGGACTACCCGCACCAACTTTCCGGGGGGATGCGTCAGCGGGTCATGATTGCCATGGCCCTGGCCTGTTCGCCCGATATCCTGATTGCCGACGAGCCGACCACTGCCCTTGACGTTACCATTCAGGCCCAGATTCTTGAACTGATTGACCAGTTGCGCCAGGACAAAGGATTGGCATTACTGTTGATCACCCATGATCTGGGTATTGTGGCTGAACGGGCCGACCGGGTGCATGTCATGTATGCCGGACGGATTGTTGAATCGGCTCAAACCGCCGATCTCCTGAAGCAGCCATTACATCCCTATACCCGGGGACTGCTGGCGTCTCTGCCGGAAAATGCCGAACCGGGCAGACCGCTCAAGACCATTGCCGGCCATCCTCCCGACATGACCACCGAGATTACCGGCTGTCCTTTCAAGCCACGCTGCCCGGATGCCAGGGATTGCTGCACAGTCATGCCAGAGCAACGTGACATGGGCCTGTCTCACCAGGTACGCTGCTGGAACTACCTATGAACCGAACGATCCTGGCTGCAGATATGGTGAGCAAGAGTTTTGATCTGAAAGGATCAGGTCTTGGCGCGGGGAATAAACTACGGCTCAAGGCGGTGGATACCGTCTCTCTGAGCCTTACAGCCGGAGAAACACTTGGCATAGCCGGGGAATCAGGCTGTGGCAAGTCAACCCTTGCCAAACTGATCACCGGGCTGTTGCAACCGGACAGCGGCGTTGTCAGTTTTCAGGGCAACGATATCAGACAGCTTGCTGCGCCGGATGCCCGGCAGTTCCGTCGTTCGGTCCAGATGGTGTTTCAGGATCCGTTCTCATCCCTGAACCCCCGTATGCGGATCGGTGATACCATCGCTGAACCGCTCCTGATCCATAAGCAGTGCGATGTGGACCGGATCCGCGAAACCAGCGTCAACCTGATGGAACAGGTTGGCCTGTCCGGTGACCAGTACGACCGTTTCCCCCACGAATTTTCAGGAGGTCAGCGTCAAAGGATCGGCATTGCCCGTGCCCTGGCTGCCAAACCTGCCGTGCTGATTGCCGACGAACCGGTATCATCGCTTGATATTTCCATCCAGGCCCAGATCATCAATCTACTGCAGGATCTAAAACAACAACATGGTCTGAGCCTGCTGATGGTCAGCCATGATCTGGGAGTACTGCGCCATATCTGTGACCGGATAGCGGTTATGTATCTGGGGGCTGTGGTTGAATTGGCACCGGCCAGTGACCTGTTTACCCGTTGCCGTCACCCCTACAGTCAGGCCCTGCTGGCTGCAATCCCCAGTATTCACAAGGCTTCCGGAAGATCCTGCCGGCCACTGCGCTCCCATGACGTGCCATCTGCTGCCAACCTGCCGGAGGGGTGCCGTTTCCACCCCCGTTGTCCCTATGCTGAAGAGATCTGCCGAAAGGAAAGCCCTCCGCTGCAGGAACAGCATCCAGGCCACCTTGCAGCCTGTCATCTCAGTGGCAGGATATTCATCGATTAGGGTAAGCTTATGCTTCAGATCAACATGGCATGCACAGCGTGGCGGGTGAAAGAGAGATCCCGGTCCATCCCGGAGACCGGTGTGGCTGCCTTACCGGTCGTACGGCATTATTCCTCAGTGACGGCTGAATGTTTTCTGAAATGGCTCAGGCTGGATTGCAGTACCTAAAAGACAAAATGCAATTTGATGCTTAATCCGTTAATTGGTGGGACTTCCTGGCTCGATGCCATATTGACACGCGGGACTTCCTGTTGTGTATGCGGGTCTTCTGGTGGGCAGTACGCAAACACCATCTGTACGGAGCCGTATTTTACCACCAGATCCCCGCTTTGATTCAGACTCAGGGTTGCGGCTGTTTTCTGTCTGTTCTGGGGAGTCTGCTGCCAGGAAATAGCGCTACCTGTGTCATCTTTAAAAAAGACCAGAAGCGGTTCAGCGCAGACTGTTTGAGGGATAAGAACGGCAATAAGGGCGACTGCGGCAACAAGACGTTGAAAGGTTACGATGCATAACAACCTGCGACAAGCTGCCATTGGGAGCCCCCTTCGGGCATCTGCTGCCCGGTGCCGTTGAAAGTCCCGGCACAAAAAAACCGGGACGCGTTCGTATCTGATGGCAGATATTTCGGCGACCCGGCTGTCTCAGAGAGACCCTGTAGGCTTTCCGTCCCATCCTCGCGAATGGTTTAGTATTATCGTGTATCCTGATATGTACGTTTTATTAATTTAGCATAAAGCATGCCCAGTCTGATATTTTTTCAGGAACCCGCCCAAGCGGCTGTTTTGAGGGACTGAACAATATACGGCATGGGCAGGCAGCTCGCCTTGTGGCGCTTTTTGTTTTTATTGAGTGACATTTTTTTGCAGTTTTTTCGCATTTTCCAACAACAGACATGGATCGCTTGACCAGAGTGTGGGAAACTGCAGAATAGTTCAAAACAACCTACGGCTTTCAAAACAGCCGGCTCAGAAACAAAGAAAGCACGCTATGAACTTTACCCTTGTAAAAAAAGACACTCAATCAGCCGCCCGGCTCGGCATCCTCCAGACAAGCCATGGCGAGATTCAGACTCCGATCTTCATGCCGGTGGCCACTCATGGTGCCATGAAGCCGCTGACCCCGGCCCAGATCCATGAAACCGGAGCTCAGATCATCCTCTCCAACACTTACCATCTGCACCTGCAGCCCGGTGAAGGACTGGTCAAAAAGGCTGGTGGACTACACAGGTTCATGGCCTGGGAAAAACCGATCCTGACCGATTCAGGCGGGTTCCAGGTCTTTTCACTGCCCAAGAAGCGGATCACTGAAGAGGGTGTCTTTTTCAAACATGAGCTGACCGGCGAAGAGATCTACCTCGATCCGGCCAAGGCGATCGGTATCCAGCAGGAGCTTGGCTCAGACATCATGATGGCCTTTGATGAATGCATCCCCTACCCCTGCGACAAGGCCTATGCCGAGCAGTCCACCAAAAAGACGATCCGCTGGCTGAAGGAGTGCCAGAAGGCCTGGACCAACCGTGAGACCCAGGCCCTGTTCGGCATTGTCCAGGGCAGCGTGTATGAAGACCTGCGGATCATGTGCGCCCAAGAGATGCGCAAGCTGGACCTGCCCGGCTATGCCATCGGTGGTGTCAGCGTGGGCGAAGGTCTGGAACTGCTCAAAAAGGTGGTGGGCTGGACCGCCCCACACCTGCCTGAGGACAAGCCACGCTACCTGATGGGGGTCGGCCTGCCTGAAGATATTCTGGAAAGCGTTGAGCGCGGCATGGATATGTTTGACTGTGTGATCCCGACCCGTTACGCCCGCAGCGCCACCCTGTTTACCCGACGGGGCAAGATCAGGGTCACCAATAAAAACTACAAACGGGATTTTTTCCCGGTTGATCCCTCCTGCAGCTGCTACACCTGCCAGAACTTCAGCCGGGCCTACCTGCACCACCTGTTTGCCGCCAACGAGGTGCTTTCGGCCGTGCTATCCGCCATTCACAACGTCACCTTCTACCTGCAGATGATGGCAGAGATCCGCCAGGCCATTGCAGACAACCGCTTCATGGCCTATAAACAGGCCTTTCTGGCCGAGTATCTGGCTTCAGAAAAACAGACCCAAGGATCAAAGAAACACTTAAAATGACCAGAATCACTATATCAACCGTATCAGTCACCACGGTACTCATCACATCGTTATTTGCAGCAGATGCACCAGCAGCCACCCAGCCGGTTGTCCCGGCCATCCCCCGGATGGAGGTATCCGCGAAGCCACACCAATGCGAACTGCCCCGCTGCCTGACCCTAAACGTGCTGCAGCAACGCAAACTGGCCAAATTCCATCAGGTCATGGATGATATCAAGGCTCAACGGGCACTGATCGCCGATTTTGAACGCTATGCCGCCTGGATGAACAGCAATCTGGCCGCCTACAACCGCTATATCCAGGCTGGATCTGCAGCGGCAGCAATAACCAGATTTCTGCCAATTCCTTATGCCGGTCAGGCAGCAGTTTTCTCAAAGTTTGTGGCCCAATTCAGCCAAACCCTGGGTGCGGCTTCAAAATCCCTTGACACCTATTTACAGATATCTCAGCAGGTCTTGACTCTGGCAGCCAGGCTTGACCCGGCCACCCCTGATCCAAAGTCTCTGGCAGATGTCCATACGCTGGCTGACGTAGACCTGCTGAAGGCCACGTCTGAGGCGAACCAGCAACTTAAAAATGTTGCTGACCTGTCTTCCGGAGCACAGGCCTTTCTGGTTGGGTTGAGCAACTACCTGGCAACTGGCGATGAATACCTGCACAAGGTTAAAGGGGTCTTTAAAAAGGAAGCTGCCCAGCAGGAAAAGAGCTTTCTGACTGAAAGCATCGGCAATCTCAAGACCCAGACCGAACTGTTTAACTCCCGACTGAAAAATTTTGAGATTCTGGGTGGCCGGATCAGCACGGCAGTCAAATCACTCTCGGTTTACGATGAACTTGCTGCAGAGACCGCAACAGCTTCAGCTGATAAATAGCCGGGGCGCTATGTATTGATGCTTTTCTTTTCCTCACCCAGTTGCTATAAAAGTGAGGTTTTTGATCCAATTCCATGAGGAGGCAGTGATGAGCGAAATCGTTGATATCTACGCACGGGAGATCCTTGATTCCCGCGGTAATCCAACCCTTGAGTGCGAGGTCTTTCTTGAGTCCGGCGCCTTTGGCCGGGCAGCCGTGCCCTCCGGTGCATCAACCGGTGAACGTGAGGCGCTGGAGCTGCGTGATGGCGACAAAGGCCGCTATCTTGGCAAGGGTGTTCTGCAGGCGGTTGACAACGTCAACAACAGGATTGCTGATGAACTGATCGGCATGGAAGCCAGTGATCAGGTAGGCATTGACCAGCGCATGCTGGAAATGGACGGCACCGAGTCCAAGAGCAACCTGGGCGCCAACGCCATCCTGGGGGTTTCTCTGGCCGTTGCCAAGGCTGCTGCTGAAGAAGCAGGCCTGCCGCTCTACAAATATATTGGCGGCGCCAATGCCCGCGAACTGCCGTTGCCGATGATGAACATCATCAACGGTGGTGCCCATGCCGACAACAACGTGGATATCCAGGAATTCATGATCATGCCGGCCGGTGCCTGCTGTTTTGCCGAGGCACTGCGGATGGGAGCCGAGATCTTCCACGCCCTGAAAGGGGTACTGAAGGCCAAGGGTTACAACACTGCCGTGGGTGATGAGGGCGGCTTTGCCCCCAACCTGAAGTCCAATGAAGAGGCCCTGGAAGTTATCATGGAGGCGATTGTCAAGGCCGGTTACAAGCCGGGCGATGATGTGCTGCTGGCCCTGGATGTGGCCTCATCCGAACTGTTTGACAAGGAAAAAGGGACCTACACCCTGGAGAACGAGCCTCAGAAGGAAAAGACACGGGAAGAGATGGTTGCGTTCTACGAAAATCTGGTCAACAAATACCCGATCATCTCCATTGAAGACGGCATGGCTGAAAATGACTGGGATGGCTGGAAGCTGATGACTGACCGGCTTGGTAAGAAGATCCAGATCGTGGGCGACGACCTGTTTGTGACCAACCCCGCCATCCTCAAGGAAGGTATCCAGAAAGGGATTGCCAACTCAATCCTGATCAAGCTGAACCAGATCGGTACCCTGACCGAGACCCTGGAGGCGATTGAGATGGCCAAGCGGGCCGGTTACACCACCGTGATCTCTCACCGTTCCGGTGAAACCGAGGACACCACCCTGGCTGACCTGGCTGTGGCCGTCAATGCCGGACAGATCAAGACCGGCTCACTCTGCCGTACTGACCGGGTAGCCAAATACAACCAGCTGCTGCGGATCGAAGACGAACTGGACACCACTGCAGAGTTCAAAGGATACAATGTTTTCTACAACATAAAGAAGTAGTCTTAAAGTACCAGTTGACAGGTGTTCAAAGGGCGGGTTTATCCCCGCCCTTTCTTTTTGGGGCTGCTGATCTGGATTTTCAGGTTGTCTGTGGTATAGGTACAGCATCATCCCTATCTGAAGGAGCAGACCTGATGCCTACAAACACCTGGAACCGCTTTCAGCAACATCTCTGCCACTGCCCCGAGATCGGTCTCTGGCTGGATATCAGCCGGATGAACTTTGATGACGAGTTCCTGAACCGGATGGAACCTGCCATGCAGCAGGCCTTTGATGCCATGCTTGCCGTTGAACAGGGCAGCATCGCCAACCCGGATGAAGGCCGCATGGTCGGTCATTACTGGTTACGCACCCCTACCCTCGCCCCCACACCGGAGATCCAGCAACAGATCGAATCCACGCTTGAGCGGGTTGCGGCTTTTACCGGAGATATCCACTCAGGCAGGATTACAGCGCCCAGTAATCGCGTATTCAAAAAGCTGCTGATAATCGGCATCGGCGGCTCTGCTCTGGGGCCCCAGTTTGTGGCCGACGCCCTGGGCAACAGCCTCGATAAGATGACTCCTTATTTTCTGGACAACACTGATCCGGACGGCATGGATCGGGTCTTCAGCCAGATAGGTGACCTCTCTGACTGTCTGGTGATTGTAATTTCCAAAAGCGGTTCCACCAAAGAGACCCGCAACGGCATGCTGGAGGCCCAGGCAGCCTGGCACCGGTCCGGACTGGATTTCAGCAAGCAGGCGATCGCCATTACCGGTGATGGCAGTGAGCTGGACAAACTGGCCCTGGCAGAAGGCTGGATTACCCGTTTTCCGATGTGGGACTGGGTCGGCGGCCGCACCTCGGTCACCTCGGCTGTCGGGCTTGTGCCTGCTGCCCTGCAGGGGCTGGATATCCAGGCACTGCTGAAAGGGGCCCGGATCTGCGACCAGATCACCCGCAGCAGAATTACCACCTTTAACCCGGCGGCCCTGATGGCCCTGATGTGGCACCACGCCACGGATGGCTGCGGAAACAAAGATATGGTGATGCTGCCGTACAAGGATCGCCTGCTGCTCTTCTCCCGCTATCTGCAGCAACTGATCATGGAATCCATCGGCAAGGAGCTGGACCTGGACGGTAAACCGGTTTGCCAGGGGTTAACGGTCTACGGTAACAAAGGCTCCACTGACCAGCATGCCTATGTGCAGCAGTTGCGGGAAGGGGTGCACAACTTCTTTGTAACCTTCATCGAGGTGTTGCAGGACCGCCAGGGCAGTTCCATGCAGGTTGAGGAAGGGGTGACCAGCGGTGATTTTCTGTTTGGCTTCCTGTACGGCACCAGACAGGCCCTGTCTGAGAAGAGACGCGAGTCCCTGACCATCACGGTTGAGCAGATTGATGCCGCCACCATCGGTGCCCTGGTCGCCCTGTTTGAACGGACTGTCGGTCTGTACGCCTCACTGGTCAATATCAATGCCTACCATCAGCCAGGTGTGGAAGCAGGCAAAAAGGCAGCCGGAACCGTGATTGAGCTTCAGAAAAAGGTGCAAGCATTTTTGGCTGCGCATCTGGATGAAACCTCACCGGAAAAGATCGCCAACGCGATCGGAGCAGCCGAACAGGTGGAAATCGTGTACGCCATCCTGCGACGTCTGCAGCACCATTAAGCTTTCATAACAGCAGTACAGACAAAGGCTCAACAGACGGTGAACATTCTGTCTGTTGAGCCTTTGTCACACCGTACTGATCACAGCGCGGCTCCATCACAGGGGTTACCCCTTTTTCAGGGACACCGTCACCCTGTTTATGCCGTCATTTCTCTGGTAGTCGATCTGCTGTGCCAAGTGGGTGATGATATTCAATCCCAGTTCATCTGGCAGGCAGTCTTTATCCAGCAAGTTGACCGCCTCACCCCGGTTCTCCAGGATGATCTCCAGGCTCTCCTTCTTTTCAGAATAGGCGATGGTCAGTTCAAGGCTGGTTGTGGTCAGCAGCGGGGTATGGATCTGCAGCAGCTCCTCCACCAGCAGCAACAGATTGTGCCGGGTCTTTCTGGGCAGGATCTGCCGTTCACAGAAGATCTCGATCTCCGCATTCATGGCATACAGGTCATAGTCAGTTGAGCTGATGCAGTAGCTGAAGCTGCGGATCCGGTTGATAAAGG